>JACCDX011617105.1_pt1 | contig 32402 bp, 27 predicted proteins | sample 7449681 | NCBI WGS metagenome assembly JACCDX01 (sample SAMN15323450, study PRJNA562643) | freshwater metagenome | isolation source: river surface water | place: USA:Blue River Watershed | collected 2017-08-18
ACACACACGATTAAAAAGGAAAAATATTAATGGCAACTAATGTAACCATGCCTCAATTAGGTGAATCAGTCACCGAAGGAACAGTTACTCGTTGGTTAAAAAATGTGGGCGATACTGTCAAAGTTGATGAAGCAATCGTGGAAGTTTCAACAGACAAAGTTGACACAGAAATTCCATCCCCGGTTGCAGGAGTTATTTTAGAAATCAAAACAGCTCAAGATGCTGTAGTTCCAGTTGGCTCAGTAATGGCTGTAATTGGTGATTCAAATTCTGCAAGTAGTTCTGCACCTGCAGCTCCTGTTGCACCAAAAGTTGAAGCTCCTAAACCTGCCCCAACACCAAAAGTTGAACCAGTTGTGGTTAAAGAAGAGATAAAATCAGTAGTTGCAGAACCAGTTAAAAATACTCCCGCTCCAACTTCTTCAAATGCAACTTCAGTAAATGTTGTTCTTCCTCAATTAGGAGAATCTGTTACAGAAGGAACTATTACTCGTTGGTTAAAAAATGTTGGAGATCAAGTTGGTCTTGATGAAGCAATAGTTGAAATTTCTACAGATAAAGTTGACACCGAAATTCCATCCCCTGCTGCAGGAACAGTTTTAGAAATTAAAGTAAATCAAGATCAAGTAGCAGCTGTTGGATCTGTTTTAGCAGTTATTTCCACTTCTTCCACAGTTTCTGCTCCTATCCCTGCAAGTGCTCCAGTTGCACCAAAAGTTGAAACACCTACACCTCCTCCAACACCTAAAGTTGAACCAGTAGTTGTTAAGGAAGCAGTACAACCTGTTACTTCAACAGTTACTCAAATACTTAAATCTGAAGAACCAGCAAATAAAGATTTTTATGCAACACCAATTGTTAGACAACTTGCAAAAGAAAAAGGTATTGATCTTGCTTTTGTGAAAGGAACTGGAACAAACGGAAGAATTACCAAAGAAGATGTACTTGGCTCATCGACTACTCCTACGCCAAGTGCTCAAAGTACTCAAACAATTACTCCAGCTGCTCAACCTGTTTCACCTATTACAACTCCCGTAGCAGCACCAGCAGTTTCTACACCTCAAGTTCCTGAAACTCCAAAAGCTGCACCTGCACAAAGTGCACCTTCAACAAATGCTCCTTTAAGAGGAAAAGTTGAACAAACAACAAGACTAAGAAGAATCATTGCTGAAAGAATGGTTCAATCTCTTCATATTTCTGCTCAATTAACGAGTGTGGTTGAAGTTGATGTAACTAAAATCGCTTCATTAAGAAATAAAGTAAAAGATTCCTTTGCTGCAAGAGAAGGAGTAAAACTTTCATTTTTACCATTCTTTGCCAAAGTAACAATAGATACGTTAAAAGAATACCCAATTTTAAATGCCACAATTTCTGAAGATGCAACCCAAATTACTTACAGTGATTCACAGCATCTAGCAGTTGCAGTTGATACCCCAAGAGGTTTATTAGTTCCAGTAATTAGAGATGCAGGAGATTTATCAATTGCAGGTCTTGCTAGAAAAATTCAAGATGTAGCAAATAGAACCAGAGATAACAAAGTAACACCAGATGAATTAAGTGGTGGAACTTTTACTTTGACCAATACTGGAAGTCGTGGAGCTTTATTTGACACTCCAATTATTAATCAACCACAAGTTGGAATCCTTGGCACAGGTGCTGTTGTTAAAAGACCTGTAGTGGTTAAAGGCGAAGATGGCACAGACCAAATCGCAATTCGTCAAATGGTTTATTTAGCTCTTACCTATGATCATCGTTTAGTTGATGGTGCAGATGCAGCAAGATTTTTATCTTCAATGAAAGTTCGCTTAGAGGAAGCTAATTTCGAGTCTGAATTAGGTTTGTAAAACTAATGAAATTTGTAGTTGCAGGCGGTTCAGGATTAATTGGATCTGCTTTTATTAGAGATGCTCAAAAAAATAATCATGAAATTGTAAAACTTGTAAGAAGAAAACCAAAAGAATTATATGAATCTCAATGGAATCCAGATACTGGTGAAGTTGATTTAAATGCGCTTAATAATGCAACAGCAATTATCAATCTTTCCGGTGCTGGGGTGGGCGATAGAAGATGGACCAAAAGATATAAAAAATTAATTCTTTCAAGCAGAGTAAATGCCACTGAAACTTTGTCCAATGCAATCGTTCGCTTGAACAATCCCCCATCAGTTTTTGTTTCCTCTTCGGCAATTGGTTTTTATGCCGATACGTTAGACCATGCTGTTGATGAGAATGCTGACTTAGGAGAAGGATTTCTTTCTGATGTTGTATTCAATTGGGAATATGCAACGCAAAAAGTAAAACTACACAAAATTCGAGTTGTTCATCCCCGTACTGGATTAGTAATGAGTAAACGCGGTGGAGTTTTAAAAAAAGTGTTACCAATTTTCAAACTAGGTCTTGGTGGAAAACTTGGAAAAGGAAACCAATATTGGTCTTACATTTCACTTGAGGATGAAATTAGAGCCATACATCACATAATTGAAGATTCAAGACTTACAGGAGGAGTGAATTTAACTACGCCAAATCCTGTAACAAATAAAGAATTCACCAAAGCTTTATCAAGTGTTATTAATAGACCCGCATTTTTTAATGTTCCAGCAATTGCTTTAAAAGTAGCGCTTGGTGAATTTTCAATTGAAGTTTTAGGCTCCTCAAGAGTATTACCATCTAAATTAAATGCTTCTGGTTTTAAATTTAAAAATCCAGATATTTTAAGTACTTTAAATTCAGCCCTAACTTACTAAATGTCAGAACAACTCGATGTTGCCATAATTGGCGCAGGGCTAGCTGGTTTATCTTGTGCAAAAGAATTAAAAAGAAATAAAATTAATTTTCATATTTTTGAGGCAAGTGACTCAGTTGGTGGAAGAGTAAAAACTGACAATGTAGATGGCTTTTTACTTGATAGAGGTTTTCAACTCTACAATCCAAGTTATGTTGAGGGAAAAAAGATTCTTGATTATGAAAAACTTAATTTAAAAGCATTCACTCCTGGAATTGCCATACGAGATAAAAATAAATTACGAGTAATAACAGATCCTTTTAGAAGTACAGAATATAAATATAATTTTTTAACACAAACTCCAGGAACACTAAGAGAAAAATTAGGATTAGTATCTTACTTCTTAAAATACCTAATTCAATCAGATGCTCAAATTGCTATTTCTAAAGATATTTCAACCTTAGAAGCTTTAAATTCATCTAAAATAAATAAAGATCTCTTAAATAAACTATTAAGACCATTTCTTCAAGGTGTATTTCTGGAATCTAATCTTGAAACTTCAAGAAAATTTCTAGACACAGTGTTAAAAACATTTTTAAGAGGTACTCCAAGTATTCCAGAAAAAGGAATGCATCAAATCCCCCTCCAAATTGCAGATTCTATTGGAATTGAAAATATTACTTTAAATTCAAAAGTGGAAAAAATTAGTGAAGGCGCAATTTATGTAAATGGTCGTGAACTAAAGGCTAAAAAAATTGTGGTTGCTACAGATCCACTTCAAGCAATATCTTGGCTAGATTTAACTGCAAAGAAAATGAATTCAGTTTCGACTTGGTACTTTAAAGCAAATCACGAAGTAGCTAATATTTTGAATAGTCTTCCGATCCTTTTCGTTGATGCCCAAAATTCAGGTCCTCTAACTAACGCAGTCGTATTAACAAATGCTTCAAAGTCTTATGCCCCACAAAATGAAGTTTTAGTCTCTGCATCAGGCATATCTCCTTTTGAACAATCAACTACTGAAGAAGTAAAAAAGCATTGTGCCAAATTATTTGGAGTTGATACCTCAACTTGGGAATTAATTCAAAAGTATGAAATTAAAGAGGCACTACCGCAAATGAATCCCCCGTTTACTTTAATAGATTCAAATAAAATTACAGAAAATTTATATGTTTGCGGAGATCACCGAGCTACCTCTTCAATAAATGGCGCTTTTTTAAGTGGCAGAAATGCTGCAACTTTAGTGAAGGTAAGTTTAGGTTTGTGAACAAATACATAGTCGCAACCTCTGGTGGATTCATTGCAACCAAACGCTGGGGCGTAATGAGACCTGGTGCAACTTTTTTAAAAGCTTTAGAACTTACCAAAAAAGATCGCCCAAAAGTTTGCTTCATTATGACTGCAACTGGTGATGATGCATCTTATATTTCTAGATCTTATGAAGCATTAAGTGATTTAAATGTTGATGTAACACATCTTTCACTTTTTCCTCAACCTAATGCAGATATAGAAGAAAGAATTATGCAATCAAATTTGATTTGGGTTGGCGGAGGTTCAGTTGCAAACTTACTTGAAGTTTGGAAACTTCATAATTTAGGAATTCATTTAAAAAATGCTTGGGAAAAAGGCACGGTTTTATCAGGTGTTAGCGCTGGTTCGATTTGCTGGTTTAAAGGTGGCACAACAGATTCATTTGGCCCAGAACTAAAACCAATTACAAATGGTTTAGCTTTCCTACCATATGCAAATGGAGTTCACTATGATTCAGAAGAACAAAGAAGACCACTTCTTCATTCATTAATTAAAAATAAGACTTTTGATTTAGCTTATGCAACAGATGATCACACAGGAATCGTGTTTGAAAATGACAAACCTATTGAAGTAGTCAGTGATGTGACAAAAGTAAATGACAAAATACCTAGTGCCTACAAAGTGGAATTAGTTAATAACGAAGTACTAGAAACTAAAATTTTGCCAGGAATTATTTCCTAGTGTCCAGTTTTTGCTAATTTACTTGGCCACCAAATCTTTTTTCCAGCCATTAATGTTAAGGCCGGAACTAATACTGATCTAACAATGATTGTGTCAAGTAAAACTCCAAATGCGACTGCAAATCCAAGTTGGGCAAGAAATACCAGAGGTAAAACTCCAAGGACAGCAAATGTTGCTGCTAAGACAACTCCTGCTGAAGTTATAACTCCCCCAGTTACTGTTAAAGCCTTTAAGGTTCCTGCTTTAGTACCCATTTTTTGAGACTCTTCTCTAACTCTGGTCATCAAAAAAATGTTGTAATCAATACCAAGTGCCACTAAGAACACAAATGCAAACAACGGGAATGAAGTATCAGCTCCTGGGAAATCAAAAATGTATTCAAATACAAGTTGACATGCTCCAAGAGTTGCTGCAAAAGATAAAACAACAGTTGAAATTAACATAAATGGTGCTAGGAAACTTCTTAATAAAATCATCAAAATTAAAAAGATCAACACTAATACCGTTGGAATAATTATTCTGTTGTCACGATCATTTGCCAATGCAATGTCTTCGTTAACCGCAGTAAATCCACCAACTAGAGCATCTTGGCTTACCGAATCAAGATTTGCTCTCAAATCAAGAATTGTCTGCTTAGCTTCATTCGAATCAGCGGCATTTGCAAGCGTTGCACTAATTAAAACTTTGTTGTCAACAATTTTTGGACCAGGTAGTGGTTGTCCAGGAATTACAGGTCCATCTGGAATTGGGAAAGCTTCCTCAACACCTTCTGTGTCATTAATTGTTTTTATTAAATCTTGCGTTTTGCTAGCTGGGCCAATTATGTAAGTAGGGTTTCCTTGACCAGCAGGAAAATGTTTAGCTAAAGCTTCTTGACCAACTACTGAATCTGGATTACCAATTAATGTTTCAGTTTGAGACAAACCATCAGCATCTAATTGAGATGAATATCCAGCAAGTGCAACCAAAACTAATCCAGTTACAAAACCTGCACGCTTTGGCTTTCTTCCAACAAATGCTGCAACCCTTGCCCATACTCCAGATAATTTTTCATCCTTAGAATCAAAATGCGGCACCTTAGGCCAAAAAATCCAACGACCAAAAATCAATAAGAATGCTGGCAAAAGTGTCAGCATGGTAATAATTGCAACCACAATTCCAATTGCTCCAACAGGACCAAGTGATCTATTTGCATCTAGTTCAGAAAGTAACAAAACTAATAAACCTGCAGATACTGTTGCACCGGATGCAACAATTGGTTCGAAAACACCTCTCCAAGCTTTTTTCATCGCACTAAATCTTGAGGCCACTAAATGTAATTCTTCTCGATATCTTGCTATCAACAACAATCCATAATCTGTGGCTGCACCAATAACCAAAACTGACAAAATACCTTGAGCTTGACCATTCAAAGTGATGATTTCTTCTTTTGCTAATAAATAAACAATTGCTCCAGCAACTGCTAATGCAATTACTGCAGAAAGTAATGGAAAAATCCAAAGTAAAGGACTTCTATAAACAACAATTAAAATTACTGCCACAACACTTAATGTTGTGAAAAGAAGTGTTGTGTCAATTGCACCAAATGCACCAAAGAAGTCTGCCAAAATACCGCCACCACCTGTGACGTTAATTTGTAAATCCTCTACTTCTTTTGCAGCTTCTCTAATTGAATCAACAATTGCAGGTAATGCTGGTTCTCCTCCTGGAAGGGGTTCAGTTAATTTCTCGTTTGATAAATCAACACTGGCAAGTATCGCTTTGCCATCTTCAGATGGGATTGGAATTATTTTGCTATTAGGTACTAAATAGCTTTGGACATCTCTTCCTTCGCTATCTTCAACTTCAATTTTTGGAATACTTGCTAAAAATTCATTTGCTTTCTTTAAATTAGTTGAATTTAAATCACCTGTTACGACAACTAGAGCAGGAAGTGAATCAGAAGCTGTGAACTTAAGTATTTCTTCGCTAACTCTGGAAGATTCTGCACTTGAAGGTAAGAATGCTGAATTGTCATTTTCTTGAACTTCAGATAACTTGCCAAATATTGGACCTGCTACACCAGATAAACCTAACCAAATAAAAACGACCAATATTGCAAGAGCAGAAAACTTTCTTGTTCCTGCTACTTTTTCAATTTGCTTAAAATTCTTCTTTTTATTGATTGATTTACGACTATGTTTTGCGACAGGACTCAATTAAAACTCCCTTTTGAGGATTTAGGCTTTTTTTTGATTATTAAGGCATTTAAAACAAATAGCTCTCAAAAATCACTATTTATATAGTCTAATGGGACTCTTAAAATGCGCATCCTATGAGTTAAGAATTACGATAAAGATATGCAAAATCCAGAGTTTCTAATTCAACATTGGGGCTCAGATGTCGATTTTTTAAAAGCTTGGCAAAAGCAAAGAGAAATTCATTCTTTGATCGTGGAGCAAAATCACAAGAATGTTGTTGCTTTACTAGAACATCAAAGTGTTTATACCGCTGGAAGATCAACAAAACCTGAAGATAGACCTTTTGATTCCTCTCCTGTTATTGATATAGATCGTGGTGGCCGCATTACCTGGCATGGCAAAGGACAAATTGTTTGCTACCCAATTATGAAATTAGACGATCCTGTAGATGTAGTTGCTCATGTTAGAAGATTAGAACTTCTAATAATCAATGTTTGTAAAAAACTTGGTTTAGAAACTTTTCAAATAGAAGGAAGAAGTGGTGTTTGGGTTAAAGGAAATCCAGATAAAAAAATTGCAGCTATCGGAATAAGAGTTGCCAAGAAAGCAACGATGCATGGCTTTGCTCTAAATTGCAATAATTCTTTAGATCCTTTTAGAAAGATTGTGCCTTGCGGTATTGGAGATGCTGATGTCACGACCCTAAGTCTTGAACTGGGTCGAGATGTAACGGTGGAAGAAGTCGTTCCACTAATTGAACAAGAGGTAAATGAAGGTGCCTTAATGCTAAAAATCTCAAAACATCCTAAAGTAGAAGTGTTATGACAACTGAATTGGTTACGGGTCTAAATCAAGACGGAAAAAAACTATTAAGAATTGAAGCAAGAAATGCTGAAGTACCTATTGAGAAAAAACCTGAATGGATAAGAACAAAATTAAAAACAGGTCCTGAATACACCCGAATTAGAGAAATGGTGAAAAAAGAAGGACTTCACACAGTTTGCCAAGAAGCAGGATGTCCAAACATTTTTGAATGTTGGGAAGATCGCGAAGCAACATTTTTAATTGGTGGTTCTGCTTGTACTAGAAGATGTGATTTTTGTTTAATAGATTCTGGTAAACCAGATCCACTAGATATTAAAGAACCAGAAAAAGTTGCACTAAGTGTAAAAACTATGGGACTTAAATACGCCACGGTCACAGGTGTTACAAGAGATGATTTATCTGATGAAGGTGCTTGGCTTTATTCAGAAACCATTAGAGCAATACATAAACACAATCCTGAATGTGGAGTTGAAATATTAACTCCAGATTTCAGTGGGAAAAAAGAATTACTTCAACAAATATTTGATGCTAAACCTGAAGTTTTTGCTCACAATTTAGAAACAGTTCCTCGAATTTTCAAAAGAATTAGACCTGCATTTAGTTATGAAAAATCATTAAATGTAATAACTCAAGCAAAAAATGCTGGAATGATTACTAAATCTAATCTCATTCTTGGTATGGGTGAAGAAAGAGAAGAAATTGAAACAGCTTTGAATGATTTGGTTAGTGCAGGATGTGACTTAATCACAATTACTCAATATTTAAGACCTTCTAGCCTTCATCACCCAATATCTAGATGGGTAAAACCAGAAGAATTTATAGAATTAGGAGATCTTGCTAGAAGTATTGGATTTAAAGGTGTTATGTCTGGACCTTTAGTCAGATCTTCTTATCGTGCAGGAAGACTTTATAGAGAAGCCTTAGCAAAACAGAAAGAAGTTATCAGTGGCCAATAAAGAACCAAAAGTAAAAAAAGAAAGATTTAAAACATTAAAACAAATCGGACAAACTTATTCAATCACTAGAAAAACTGATAAATTACTTCCTTTAATTTTACTTTTAACTTTTTTTGGAACAACACTTCCAATAATTCTTATTGCACAATTACTATTCAGCACAACATTTTCTAGATTAATTACAATTTCACTTGGTGTTTCAACAGGTTTATTAGTAACTGTTTATATTTTTGGAAAGCGTGCGGAAAAAGCTGCTTATGCACGAATTGAAGGTCAACCTGGAGCAGCAGCTGCTGTTTTAAACACGTTAAGAAAAGGCTGGTTTGTTACCCCTGCAGTAGCGGTTACTAGAAATCAAGATTTAGTTCACAGAGTTATTGGACCAGTTGGTGTGGTTTTAGTTGGAGAAGGTTCCCCTAATAGAGTTGCTCAATTATTAGATAGTGAAAAAGTAAAAGCAAAAAGAATAGCTGGAGAAATTCCAGTGTTTACTTTAATTTCAGGAACTGGTGAAGGTTTAGTTCCTTATAAAAATTCGAATAAAACAATAATGAAAATGGGTAAAAAGATTTCACCTGCTGAAACTAGAGAATTAAGAAACAGATTTGGGGCAACTGGTGCAAGTGCTCTTCCAATTCCAAAAGGTGCTATGCCTAAAGGTATGAGAATTCCTAGAAGATAATTAATTTAATTTTTAGTTAAAACTGAACTTAAATATTTGTAAGGTCCAGTCATAGCTTTATCTTTTTCTACAGTGGTAATAATAAGTCTCCATTGGTTTTCCCCAATTTTTACAGCTGCAGGATCTAGGTAATTAATTTGCTCATCAAACAAGATTGGTTCCTTATCAATATTCCAATCTTTACCATCAGTGGAAGTTGCCATATAAAGTCTTTGTGGCAATCTGCTTGGATCTGGTGTTGTAGATAAAATCAAAATCCAATAATCTTTTTCAACTTGTAACATATATGGATCAACATAACCATCTTTAATAATGTAACCTTCATTTTCTGTAAATGTAATACCATCATTTGAGTCTGCGGTTTTCAAAACTTCAAATCTTTCTCCCTCAATTTGATCAACCCACATCATTTGAATTTTTCCTTCAGGTGTGAAATAAGTATCGGGAACTCCCCATGCTCTTGTTTCTCCAGGCTGGAAAATGCCAGTTTCGACTGGATCAGTAAATGTAATTAAATCTTTTGAAGTCGATACATAGACAATTTTTCCACCAACTTGAGAATTCATTTGTGCAGCTGGTTCAACAGGTTGCATTCCTTCAGGTTGATTTGGTTGTCCAGGTTGTGCAGGATTTCCAGGTTGAGTAGGCATATTTGGTTGATTTTGATTATTTGGATTTACATTTTGCATATTCATTCCTACAAAATAAAGTAACCAAGTTCCATCACTTTTTTGAATTAATGAATAATCAGATCCAATTGGAACATTCATATCAATTTGAGAAAAATTAATTCCATCTTGAGATTTGTGTGCGCGTTTATTGGAAGTATTTGTTGCTAAAAGTAAAAATTCTCCATTACTGTCTTGGATTAATTCTGGTGAAACACCTTCAATCCCAGTTTCTTGAATGTCTGTAATAGTCCAATTACTTGATGGAGAAGTTTCACTAGTGTTTGAAGCACTAGGTTGCTCAGAAGTTCCACCGCAAGATACAGCAAATAAAGCAGAGATAGCTACAACTAATTTTTTCATATTTAAACCCTACATTTATTAATTATGTTTTTTTAAATCAAGTAAGCGTGTCCTAGCAATTTTATCGTGTAATCCTCTATTTTCTTTATCTGCCAATAGTGGAGGAAATACCAAGATAATAAAAAAAGTTCTGACAATTGCTTGAATTAGTTTTACGTTTTTGCCATCTATAGAAATAATTCTTAAACCCACAAGTTTTTGACCAAACGAAGCACCCATAAGCCAAGTAAGAATTACCACTTCAAAAGTAAAGATTGCCAATGTAGCTAAAGAATTAGATCTTGAACCATATTCAGAAACTCCAGGAATGACTTGCGCTACCAAAATTGATGCAGCCCAGTCGATAGCTAAAGCCACAATTCTTCGCAAAGTCATAGCCTCAAGGTTATTACTGGAACTATCTTTAAGCGATTTGGCTATTAATCGTGAGGGTTATGTGAAATTTTGTTACATGCTTGAAACAAACGGGTTACCCTCACGATACGAGACTTAGGTATGTTTAGGGTCATAGATCTTTGGCACAAAGTGGTGTCAGATGAAAAGAAGTAAGTAAATCAGGAGGTTAAAAGATGTTCAAAGACGCTTCAGAAGCGATCAAATACATCAAAGACAACGAAATTGAATTCGTTGATGTTCGTTTTATGGACTTACCTGGTGTGATGCAACATTTCAACATTCCCGCAAAAGCATTTAATGATTCTGTTTTTGAAGATGGATTAATGTTTGATGGTTCTTCCATTAGAGGTTTCCAAGCAATTCATGAATCTGACATGAAGTTAGTGCCAGATGTAACAACTGCATTCATTGATCCATTCCGTGAAGCAAAAACTTTAGCAATGAATTTCTCAATTAGAGATCCATTCACAAATGAACCATATTCAAGAGATCCAAGAAACGTTGCAGCAAAAGCTGAAGCATTCTTAAAAGCTTCAGGAATTGCAGACACAGTGTATTTTGGTCCAGAAGCTGAGTTCTACATATTTGACGATGTGAGATACGACAATCAACCACAAGGATCTTTTTTCAAAATTGATTCAATTGAAGCTGCATGGAATACCGGACGTGAAGAAGATGGTGGAAACCTTGGATACAAAACTCCATTTAAAGGTGGATACTTCCCTGTTCCTCCAGTAGATCATTTTGCAGATTTACGTGATTTGATTTCTTCAACTTTGATGGAAGTTGGATTTGAAGTTGAAAGAGCACATCACGAAGTTGGAACTGCAGGTCAAGCAGAAATCAACTACAAATTCAATACTTTGAAAAATGCTGCTGATCAAGTCATGTTGTTTAAATACGTTGTTAAAAACGTAGCATTCCTAAATGGGCATTCCGCAACATTTATGCCAAAACCAATGTTTGGTGATAATGGTTCAGGCATGCATTGTCATCAATCACTTTGGAAAGATGGCAAACCTTTGTTCTATGACGAAAAAGGATATGCAGGACTTTCTGACACAGCACGATGGTACATCGGTGGTTTGTTAAAGCACGCACCAAGTTTGCTTGCATTCACAAATCCAACTGTTAACTCATACCATCGTTTAGTTCCAGGATATGAAGCACCAGTTAACTTGGTTTACTCACAAAGAAATCGTTCGGCTGCGATTCGTATTCCAATTACTGGGTCTAATCCAAAAGCTAAACGTATTGAGTTTAGAGTTCCAGATCCAGCATGTAATCCATATCTTGCATTTGCTGCCATGTTGATGGCAGGAATTGATGGTGTCAAAAACAGAATTGAACCACCAGCACCTGTTGATAAAGATCTATACGAGTTACCACCAGATGAAGCAAAAGCAGTTCCACAAGTTCCAGGCTCATTGCATGAAGTTTTGGATGCTTTGGAAAAAGATAAAGATTATCTAACTGCAGGTGGTGTATTCACTCCAGATTTGATTGAAACCTGGATTGATTACAAACGTTCTAAAGAAGTAGATCCTATTCGTTTAAGACCTACTCCATATGAATATCACTTGTATTACGACATTTAAAAATGTCTGACTTTAAAAAGCCCCGCAAAAAAATGCGGGGCTTTTTAATTTAAACTGTTACTTTTCTAAGTGCAGTTAATGCCCACAAAATTGCAACTACATCAATAACTTCTTGTGCTATTGCTCCTTGCGAAGCATTAAAAATTCCAAATGCTCCCAAAAGCATTGCCACAAAAGATAATCCCATTCCAACACCTGCTGCTTGCAGTGCTTTGTTTCTTGAAAACTTTGAAATAGAAATTGCGCGTGTTAATCGATCAATGGTGTCATCAACAATGACTACATCTGCAGCTTCACTTGCAGCAGTTGCTCCTCTTGCCCCCATCGCCACTCCAACATGTGAAGCAGCTAATACAGGTGCATCATTAATGCCATCACCAACTGCAATTACAGTTCCTTTAGCAAGTTTCATTTCGCTTAAAACAATATTCATTTTGTCTTCCGGTTTTAAGGACGCATGAATTTCATCAAGGTCTAAAATTGAGCCAACATTTTTAGCTGTTTCTAAACGATCTCCTGTGACCATTAATATTCTTTTTACTCCTGAATTTCTTAAATCTTTTATCATTTGGGCTGATTCACTTCTAATTGGATCATCTAAACCAAGTACCCCAATTAATTCACTATTTTGATAAATTCCAACTCTTAATGGTGTGACAACGTTGCACCAGTCTGGAGTTTCACCAATTATTTGACCTACTTTAGTAACTACTCCAGAAACTTCTCCAGAAATTCCTTCACCATGATTTTCTTTAACATTTGAAACTGGAAGTAAATTTAAATTTCTTTCTTTCGAAGCATTAACTATTGCTTTAGCAATTACGTGTGGCGAATATTGATCAAGTGATGCAGCGATTTGAAGAACTTGCAAATCTTGAATACCAGGCTTTGCTTGAATTTGTCCAACTTCTGGACCACCATAAGTTAAAGTTCCAGTTTTATCGAGCAAAACAATTTCAGCTCTTGCCAATTGCTCAAGTGCTGCACCGCCTTTTATAACTGCACCATTTTTTGCAGCATTACTCATTCCTGCAACAACTGCAATTGGTACAGCCAAAATTAGTGGACAAGGAGTTGCTGCAACTAATACAGCAATTGCTCTACTAATTTCTCCTGTTATTGCCCAAGCAAGTCCTGCAATTGTTAGGGCAACTGGTACAAATCTCAAAGCCCAAGTATTTGCAATTCGAACTCCTGGTGCAGATTTTGCTTGAGCAGATTCAACTAATCTAATGATTCCTGAATATGTACTTAGATCTAATGTTTGAAGAGCTTTGTATTGAAAATTGTCTCCCGCATTCAAAACTCCAGATAAGACCATGTCATTTGAATTTCTATTGACAGGCAAAGATTCTCCAGTTAAGGCAGATTCATCTAAAGTTGCATCAGTAATTAACATTCCATCTACTGGAACTATTTCTCCTGATCTAACAACTAAAATATCTCCAACTTTTACATCATCTGCACTAATTGTTTTTAAAGATCCATCTTCCAAAAGAATATGAGCAACTCTTGGCATTCTTTCAAGTAATGAATGTAATTGTCTTTCGGCTTGACCTTCTGCCCAAGATTCTAAAACTCTTCCTGTTGCAAGCATTAATGAAATGATGGCTGCAGCCATCATTTCATTTGTAAGAATTGTTCCTAATAAGGCAAGAACTGCCAAAATATCTGAACCCATGTTTTTATTTCTGAATTCATCAATGACCCATTTAGTAGCAGGCACTAATCCAGCAAAGCCACCCAAAGCCCAAATGAAAGATTGCAAATATAAATAGCCCAAAAATGGTACTAAAAATCCCAAACTTAATGAGGTTAAAGAAACGGCAAAAAGCATCCAATTAATTTGCCTAGTTGAAAGTTTCACATTGTTAATTTATCCCCTAGGCTGATTAAATAATGTCAAAGGTCTCAATAACTTTTCTAGGTGCTGCAGAAACAGTCACAGGTTCTAGGTTTTTAGTTGAACATGAAGATAAAAAAGTATTAGTTGAAGCAGGGCTTTTTCAAGGATTAAAGGAATTAAGATTAAAGAATTGGGATCCATTCCCAATTGATCCAAGTTCAATTGATGCTGTAGTCATCTCTCATGCACATTTAGATCATTGTGGATATGTCCCACTTCTTGTTAAAGCTGGGTTCAATAGAAATATTTATGCGACAGAAAATACTTTAAAATTAGCTGAAGTTATTTTAAATGATTCAGCAAGAATTCAAATGGAAGATGCAAAATATGCATTGAAAAAGGGATTCTCTAAACACAATCCTCCAAAACCTTTATATGACGAAAATGATGTTGATAAAACGTTATCGAAATTCAAAACACTTAAATTTAGAAGCAAAACTGAAATATTAAAAGATGTGTTTTTAACTTTTTATCCTGCCGGACATATTTTGGGAGCTGCATTTATATTATTAGAAATTGGAGGAGAGAATTTATTATTTACCGCAGACTTAGGAAGAAATCAACATCCAATTTTAGTTGCTCCAGATCCTTTACCTGATATTGAAATTTCAGCTTTAATAACTGAATCAACCTATGGTGCAAGAGTGCATGAAAGTCCAATTGAAGATTTTACAAATGCGATAAATAAAACTATTAATCGTGGAGGCTCTATTTTAATTCCAGCTTTTGCAGTTGATAGAACCGAAGTAATACTAATCAGATTAAAAGAACTAATGGACCAGCAATTAATTCCCCGAGTACCAATTTATGTAGATTCTCCAATGGCGCTTAGTTCTTTAAAACATTATCGAAATGCCATAAGTCGTCAAGACACAGAAATTAGATTGTCTTTTATTGCAGATTATAAAAATCAAGATCCTTTCGATCCACAAACTATTAAGGAAATGAAAACTGTTGAAGAATCGATGAAATTAAATAATCCACAACATTCCTGCATAATTGTTTCTGCTTCAGGTATGGCAACAGGTGGTCGGGTAGTTCATCATTTAAAAAATATGTTGCCAAATCCAATTCACACAGTCTTATTAGTTGGATATCAAGCAATAGGTACCAGAGGACACGCTTTAGTAAATGGTGCCGAACAAATAAAAATGCATGGTGGCATGGTTGATGTAAAAGCCGAAATAGTAAAAGTTGAAGGTTTCTCAGTTCATGCAGATGGATCTGAATTAATTACATGGTTTAAGAAAGGTAAAAAACCAAGAAATGTTTTCATTGTGCATGGGGAACTTGAATCCTCTGTAATTTTTGCTCAAAGACTAGAAACTGAACTTAAATGGAAGCCAATAATTCCCAAACCCTCACAAAAGTTCGAAATTAATTAAAAATTATCCTCAATAAAGCCTATAAACAGATTTTTTAGAGGTACCCTTAAAAATAAGAGAAGGGATTTAATCTATGGCAAAAATTGCAGACAAAACAGCAACAAAGTTAAAAACATTCAATCTAGTAGCCGGTGTATTCCATTTATTGCAAATGGTTTTAGTGCTATTACTTTCAAATGATTTTTCAATTCCAGTAACAGCTTCTTATTTGGCAGGACCTCCGGGACAACTTCCAGGAAATCCTGTAGTTCTATTTAATACTCCAGTTGGATTTACTGTGGCATTGTTTTTAGGTCTTTCTGCTCTAGCGCACTTTATTGTGGCAAGTGGTGCAGGTTTTCCTAGATATCTAAAAGGTCTAGAAAAAAATCAAAATATTTTCCGCTGGGTTGAATATTCAATTTCATCTTCAGTGATGATTATTTTAATTGCTCAAGTCAGTGGTATTTCAGACTTCGTAGCACTTCTTGGAATATTTGGAGTAAATGCCTCCATGATTTTATTTGGTTGGTTACAGGAAAAATACACTCAACCAAAAGATGGAGATTTCTTACCATTTATTTTTGGATGTATTGCAGGAATTGTGCCTTGGTTAGCAATTGTAATATTAGTTATTGGACCAAATGCACCTACTGAAGTTCAAATTCCAGGATTTGTTTATGGAATTATTGTTTCACTCTTTGTTTTCTTTAACTCTTTTGCACTTGTGCAATATTTGCAATATCGCGGTAAAGGAAAATGGAGTGATTATTTAAGAGGTGAAAGAGCTTATATTGTGCTAAGTCTGGTAGCAAAATCATTACTTGCTTGGCAAATTTTCTCAGGAACTTTAATTCCTCAATAAAATATCGTTAAATAATTAAGGGGCTCAATTAATCTTGAGCCCCTTAATTATTTTAGTTTTTAAATTTTTTCTTCTCTCATTTTCCATGGAGCACCATATTCATTAACTTTGTCTAAGTATGGTTTGGCGCTAAACCATTCAGGTCCCATGACACCTTGTGGCTTCCAAACTCCTTCATGAATTAATTCCATTGCTACTACTGGATTAAATGCTGTTTGCCAAACAACTGCTTGATCTCCATACTCTTTCATGGACCATTCATTATCAACCACATGATAAAGATAAGTGGCTTTTGGATTTCCTTGTTTATCTAATCCTTTGACTAAAACTCCAGCGCAAGTTTTACCTTTCATTCTTTCTCCCAGCTTTGCAGGATCTGGCAAAGACGCGGTTAAAAGATCACGAGGTGAAACAGAAACTCCTTGCACGTCGACATTTTCTTTCTTATCAAGCCCAAGCTTATTTATGGTTTTTAGTATTGAAATAAATTCTTTACCTAGTCCGTATTTAAAATTTACCTTTTTGGCATCAATTTTTTGAGGTATGAGAACTACTTCTTCGTGTTCCACGTTTACACATTCCACAGGACCAATACCTTCTGGGAAATCAAAAATTTCTGGTTCAGAGAATGGTTTGGTGGTAAACCAGCCTTTGCCATCTTCCCAAACAAGTGGTGGATTTAAACACTCTTCAATTGTTGTCCAAATTGAAAAGGAAGGAGCAAATGATTCGCCTTCAACTACCAAATTGGATCCATCTAAAACAGTGATCGAATCGATTTGGCTGAAAAGCTCTTCGTCAGCGTACTTAGCTAAAACATCACTTAAGCCTGGTTCAATACCTATTCCCACAACTGCCCAGATATCTCTTTCTTGCCAGTTCCAGTCTCTGGCAAATTGCTCATCCCCTAATTTCACGCCCACTTCTTTGTGCGGATACTTAGGATGAGGTCTAGATAAAGACATCGCCATATCCATGTAATTTGTATTTTCAATTTCACAAGCTAAAAATATTGGCATCACAAATCTAGGATCTACTGCGTTGATTACAACATCAGGTTTTACTTCGCGGATTAGTTCTCTAACATCTTCAAGTTCTGCAGCATTAACTTCTGTAGCATCGAAACGATCATCATCAATTCTTTTTATTGCCTGTTGAGCGCGTTCCAATGAACGATCAGCAATAACCATGCTTGTTAAAAATTTTCTTCTAGCTGCAATGTTGGCGATTGCTCGACCAACTCCACCCGCTCCGATTACGAGCGCTTTCATTTAAAAATCAACTCCTATTAATTAATATTCAATCTACCGGATTGTTTTATTGATAAATATTGGGTTCGGCGTGTCTTGAGGAAAATGTAATGATTTTGCTTAAAAATTGAATAATTATTAAATTATTATAAAATAAATAATTTATTTATTTAATTCTAATTTTCTAACTGATTTATTTGTTAAACTTAATGAAACTGCAACAATAATTATAATTGAACATATTGCAAGTAATTCTTTAATTCCAATTAATTCAATAAGTGGTCCTGCAGCAATTAAACCAATTGGCCCTAATAAAAATGAACCAAATGCATCATAAGATAAAACTCTAGATAAAGATTTTTTAGGAATCTTAGTTTGCAATGTTGTTATCCAAAAAACAAAAAATAAATCAAACCCAATTCCAGTTAAAAAGGCTGATATGGCAATAAAAATAATTGGAAGATTAAATGACATTGATAAAGTCCAGAGAGCCAAAGTTGCAGAAAAAATCATCCCAATAAATAAAGGATGTTTTGGTCTTAGTTTCATTGCCAAAATTACGCCCAGCATCATGCCTAATGAATGAGCACCAGCAATTATTGCCCACGAAGGAGGTCCGTTGAGTAAAGTTTTTGCTTGGTAAGGACCCATCACAGCTAAAAGTGGTTCATAAACCATAACTATTAGTGAATAGGCAGAAACACAAGCAATAATCCAAGTTCTTTTTCGAACTTCTCTCCAACCTAATTTTAAATCCAGTAAAACTGAATCTTCATCTGTTACTTCGTTAGGTTTATCAAATCTGATAAGAAAATAAATCAAACAACCTGCAACAAGAAAAGTTAATCCATCTATTGCAATAGCAATCCCAGGACCAACTAATGTAACTAGGATTCCTCCAAGTGAATATCCCAAAACATTAGCTGCATTTACTCCAAGTGAATTTATTGAGTTTGCACTTTGTAATTTTTTCTCCGGCATAACTTGAGGCATAATTCCAGGAAAAGCTGGAAACCACAAAGCATGTAAGACTCCAGTAACTAAACCAAGAAGAACTAACCAAGAAACAGTTGCCGATCCAGAAATAAATAAATATGCTTCAAAAATTACAAATAGGCTTAATAAAATATCAGAGTAACTAACAATTTTTGCTCTTCCATACCTATCCGCAATCACACCTCCAAATAAAACAAAAACAATCAAAGGAAGAGTCCTTGCAAACATCACTAAACTCAAAGATGCTGCATTTGCCCCAGGTAAAGACAAAACTCCAAAAGCTAAAGCAATTGGGCCTATGCCGTTTCCAACATTAGATATAAATCGAGCAGAAAAAAGGATACGAAAATTCTTTTCCACAAAAACATCATTGAACTGGCGTGGAATAGATAAAGTTTTATTAGCCAAAATTGTCCTCAAAAGGCAAAGCAGATTTGGACATATGTTCTTGCTTTGCTTGTTTTGAAGTCACTTTTCGCATGTGATGTTTTCTGCACAACACTTCATAAATGATTTCATCTGGTTTGGCATTTGGCCCAGCATCGCCCACAACAACTTGTTCACCAACCGTGACCATGACTCCATTAACGATTCTTGCCTGATGTGTTGCTTTCTTGCCGCACCAACAAAGTGCTTCGACTTGCAAAATATTGACTCGATCAGCCAGTTCTAGAAGTCTTTGTGCTCCTGGAAAAAGTGCGGTTCGAAAATCAGTTGTGATACCGAATGTGAAGACATCAATTCCAAAATCATCTACAACTCGAGCAAGTTGTTCAATTTGTTCTGTTTCATAAAATTGAGCTTCATCGCAAATCAAATAGTCAACGGTTTCTCCCCTAGAAAGTGCTTGAGTCATTAGCCTTAAAAAATTAGTTTCAGGACTAACTTCGATAGCTTTTGCTTGAAGACCAAGTCTTGAACTTAAAGTTGCTTCTCCTGCACGGTCTTTTCTAGTAAAAACCAGGCCACGACGACCAGCACTTGAATGATTGTGGTGAGTTTGTAGAGCAAGAGTGGATTTACCACTATCCATTGTTCCTGAGAAAAAAACTAATTCGGCCACAACATAAATCTTGTCAGATGACAAGTTTTATTCAAAACGCAATGCCTCAACTGGTTTTAGTTTTGACGCTGTTCGTGCTGGCCAAACCCCAAATACAACTCCTACAAACATTGAAAAACCAAGTGAAGCCAAAATAATTGTTGGACTTAACACAAAATTCCATTCACCCAACTGGGCTAGAAAATAAGCCACAACTTCCCCAATAATCACACCAATAATTCCACCCAGAAGTGAAAGTACTATTGCTTCAATTAAAAATTGAGTCAAGATTTGCGATTGTTGAGCACCAATTGCTCTTCTAATTCCTATTTCTCGAGTTCTTTCTCTGACAGAAACCAACATGATATTCATAATTCCAATTCCACCCACAACCAAACTAATTGACGCAATTCCGCCAAGTAGTAAGGATAAAAATTGTTGAACAGTTCCAATGGCATCAAGGATTTGACTTGCATCTGCTATCACAAAATCAGCTTCGCGTTCTCCAGTGATGTTATGACGCGATAAAAGTAATCTCGTTAAATTACTTGTCACCTGATCAACTATTTCTTCACTAGTGGTTTGAAGAGTTATTGAACTTAAATAAGGAGGGACTGCAAAATACTTAAATGCTGTATCAATTGGAACATAAGCACTTCCTTGCGTTCCAAAACCATCTGCATCATCTAAAATTCCTACAATTGTAAATTCAGTATTTCCAACCACAATATTTGTATTTATAGAATATGCATCAAGTTTTAAATCTTCTGCAATAGAAGAACTTAAAACTATCAATCTTGAATCTTTTGCATCTTCGGAACTTGGTAAAAATGAACCCACAAATATATCTGGATCAACCACTGTTACATAGTCGGAATCTACTCCAACAATTTGAGCTCTTGTTGAATCAAATTCTGAACTTAATGTTGCTCTACCGGTAACAGTTTCTGTGACAACTTCAACTCCAGGTTGCTCCGCAATTGCTTTTGCATCTTCAATTGTGATCGATTGATTTGTTGTTCCAGTAATTGTTAAGTTTCTAGCACCTAATCCTTTAAATTGGTCTTGAATACCAGAGGTTGCACCTTGGGCAACTGAAACTAGAGCTATCAAAGACATAACACCAATAATGATGCCAAGCATTGTTAAACCTGATCTAGTTTTTGTTGCAAGAATTCGAGCAAGCGCTAGACGGGAAGCAATTAAAATATTCATCGCTTTCCTCCATCATCGCTGACAACTTTTCCATCTTTCAAAGTAATTCTTCTTTTAGCTTTTGCAGCAATATCAAGATCGTGGGTAATTAAAACAATGGTCTTTCCTTCTTTATTCAATTCTTGAAATAGATCCATCACTTGTTTACCGGTATTGGAATCAAGTGCCCCTGTTGGTTCATCTGCCAAAATGAGTGAAGGTTCAGTTACTAAAGCTCTTGCAATGGCAACTCGTTGTTGCTGTCCCCCAGATAATTGTGTGGATTGATGTGAATGTCTGTCTGCTAAACCTAACTTTGACAACATTTGCATGGCTTTTTTTCTAGCCTCTTTTGCTGGGACTCCTCGATAAAAAAGTGGAGTGGCCACATTGTCAAGTGCATCAGTTTTTGGAAGTAAGAAAAAAGATTGAAAAACAAACCCAATTGCAAAATTTCTAAGAGACGTTAGTTTTTTATCATTTAATTTTGAAAGATCTTCCCCAGCAATTTTTACTTTTCCACTAGTAGGTCGATCTAGACAACCAATCAAATTCATCATAGTTGATTTACCAGATCCTGATGGACCTACAATTGCTACGAATTCACCTTCATTAATGGTTAAGTCAACGCCATCTAGTGCTTTTACTTTTGATGAACCTTCGCCAAAAATTTTGGCGACATTTTTCATCTCAACAACTGTTGTCATTGTTAGTTATTTCGACCACCGTTAGATCTTTGTTGGTCTCGTTGTTCTCTAAATGGATCTTCTGAAACAGGTAAGTTGCCATCAAGTGATGCTTTACCTAAAACGACTTCTTCACCTGAAGTTATGCCACTTAAAATTTCAATAAGTTGAGTACCAGAAACACCAGTTTCTACTACTTTGTCTACTAATTCATTTTTGTCATTTAAAACTTGGACAAATTTTTCTTGCCCTTTTCGTTGAATTGCTTGTAAAGGAACTGCAATAGAAACTTCTTTACTTTGCAAAATAATTTTTGCAGTAACACTCATTCCAATTCGCCAAGTCTCATTTAAAGTATCTGGCTTTGCAAAAACACTGAATTGAGAAACTCCATTGTTATCGACAGTGGCAACTTGACCAATTTGAGTTACCTTGCCTTTACTTGTTTCTGTTGCAGAGCCAAGTTTAAGTTCAACAACTTGATCTAGTTTCACATTTGGAATGTCATATTCACTTACCTTTATTGCTGAAACAACTTCACCTGAACCAAGAGAAGCAATTGCCCCAGAAACTATTGCATTAGGGGCTGTAAAAATTTCTCTAATTGTTCCATCACTTGGTGATTTGACATTTCGAGTTGTGCCATCAAAATTCTTTAACACCGCAATTATATCGTTCTTTTTTACTACAGAACCTGGAGTGATGTTTAATTTTGAAACTGTCCATTGCTTTGTAGCAATGTTAGAAGTGCCTGAAATACTTCCCGCTAAATTTATTCCATTTTTAGAAACTAAAGTTACTTTGTTATTTACATCAATGTCGTAAGTAAATTCATCTATTAACGTAGCATTTGTAATTCTGATTCTTTCTTCTCCAACTGGTGTGACATCAACTGTGACTGTCATTCCTGCTCGTGCTGTTGCAGGCAATGTATTTGGAGTTGGGTTTATTAATACTGTGTAAGTTGGCGTTGAATCAGTAAATGACGGCGTTGATCTAATCGATGTAATGGCACCGGAAGTTAATGTGTCTGAACTATTGATTGCTAAAGCAATTGGTAAACCAACACTTAACTGAGTTGACTGAGTTTCAGTAACTTCAACCGAGACTAATAATCTGCCAGTTCCAATAGTTGCCACAGTTCCAGCAACTGGACTTCCTTTAACTGCATTAACTGATCTAACTCTTGCTTTTTCAGGTGATTTAATTAATTGTGTTTGACCTTCATAATTTTTTAAAGTAACAATTGTTTCATTTTTTGAAACACTTTTTCCTTCTTCATTATTAATTTTGGAAACAACCCAAGTGTCAGACAATGAAGTTGGAGATCCAGAACTAGTAGTTGCAACTCCAGCAATTTTGGTAAGCGTGGCAGGAGCGTCTGCATTTATATTGAATGTGTATTCGTCAACAATTGATCCAGTAGTTGAGACACTATTTTCAATAGTGGCAGGACCTGATTTTTCAGTTAAATAGTTTTGAGTTTCTTCTTTTGTTGCGTTGGTATATAAATATATTCCACCAATTAGTAGTGCAATGATTGGAATGATAATCAAAAATTTGCGATTTCGCATTTGTCCCTTTACCTTAATCTTTCTTTAAAAATAACATCAAAATAACTTATTAGCATCTTTAATTAAATCTACTAATTCTTAATAAAATCTTAATATTTACTATTTTATCGCTGTGATTTCCGTTATAACTCTCTTCGCATTCAATCCTTTTTTCTCATATTTTGTATAAGGTCTCCATTCTGGATGAGCAATTGTTTGGGCATTAGGTAAATTTTCCATCATTTCTTGACCGTATTCAAACCAATCTGTGGCAGTGTGGATAAGTCCACCTTTTTGAAGTTTTTGAAACATTAATTCAATTAGTTCTTTTCTAAATAGTCTTCTTTTATGATGCCTTTTCTTTGGCCAAGGATCTGGAAAGTAAGCATGTATTTCTGACAATGAATTATCTGGCACTCTTTCTTTTAACACTTGAATAGCATCAGAAAAAGAAAGTCTTATATTTTGAATATTCTCTTTTTTAATTTTTTCTACTAATTGGGTAATACTTGGCCGGTGAACTTCTACTGCAATAACAATTTTTTCTGGATTGTTTTTAGCTAATGCAATTGTGGTATCTCCTGCTCCACAACCAATTTCATAGATGATTTCCTTATTTCCAAATAATTCTTGAAAATTCCATAATGAATCAGGCATTTCAAACTCTGGAAAAAATTTGTCTAAAACTTCTATTTGTTTTTGACTAATCCGACCTCTTCGAGCATTAAAAGTTCTAATGACACCTTTTTCAACCCTAAGTCGCGCATTGGTAAACATTAGAGAATAATTCTATTTATGTCTATTCCTCATAAACCAGCCAGCACTGATGCAAACTTGCATGAAGTTATAAAGAATCGCTGGAGCACAAGATCTTTTGATAAAAATCATCAAATTAGTGACGAAGAGATTTTATCTATTCTCGAAGCTGCTCGCTGGTCACCATCTTCGAAAAATTCTCAACCTTGGAGATTTCTAGCTGGGAAAAGAGGAGATAAAAACTTTGAAGCTTTTGTTTCCACTCTAACTGGATTTAATTTGGAATGGGCTCCCAATGCAAGTGCCATGATTTTAGTTGCTGCTTATGGAAACCCTGTTACTAATGATGAAATTTTTGATGCAGGATTAGCAGTTAGTTCAATTACTTTTCAAATACATGCTCTCGGTCTAAACGCACATCAAATGGCAGGATTTAGTAAATCTAAATTAAAAACCATATTTAATCTTGATGATTCAATCCTTCCATTAGTATTAGTTGCCGTTGGAAAAATTACAAAACCAGATGAATTGAGTCAAGAGTTGAAAGAAAGAGAATTGAGTCCTAGAACTCGAAAAGACTTAAGTGAATTATTAATTCCAGGTCTAAATTGAAAAAATTTATTCCAAAGTGGCTTTTTCCCTCCAAAACCATTCCTCATACTTCTTGGAGATCAAAAAGTTATTGGAAAGCTAAACCTTCAACTTTATTTTTCTTAGTCGCAGGTCTTTGGCTATTTGGTACAGGTGAAGCATTCTTAATAGCAGCTGGTGAAGGAGTTTCTCCTTGGACAGTCTTTGCTCAAGGAGTTTCTATTCAAACTGGGTTAAGTATTGGGTGGGCAACATTTTTTACAGGAGTTTTAGTTTTATCCCTTTGGATTCCTTTAAAACAAAAAGTTGGATTAGGAACAGTGCTTAACATCATTGTAATTTCTCTTTCCATGGAAGTAATGTTAAATGTTTTGCCAAATCCAGAAACAAATTTCTGGCAAATTACTCAGATACTTTTTGGTATTGCTCTAGTTGGTTTAGGAAGTGGTTTTTATTTAACATGTCACATGGGTCCAGGTCCAAGAGATGGACTTATGACAAGAATTCATTTGCTCACAGATATTCCGGTAGGCAGAGTCAGATTATTTATTGAAATAACTGTTTTAACTATAGGTTGGCTATTAGGTGGAACTGTTGGATTAGGAACAATACTTTTTGGAGTTTTAATTGGTTATTCAGTTGCAATTTGGCTTAAAATTGTGGGTAAAGTTAGTAAAAGTAAATAGTAATTATTATTGATTAGATAAATTAATCTTTAAGATGAAGATTTCAAGTCTAGTTTTCTTAAAAATTCCTGTTGTAGGTGTTTTGTTTACATTTTTAATTACTTCAAATATTTGGCAAACACCTGCACCTTTGATTCCTGATTCTGGTCCAATTGTTTACTGGCTTCGACCAGTTTTGGTTTCCTACACTTACGCCCTAGCAATTGCGGCAGTTGCACTCTTATTTAGTGATGGCATTTTTAATAAGTTTGACGGAAAAAATTCGAACATTGCAAGAAGTTTTTTCATAGGACTATCAGGAGTTAGTTTTGCTGCAGCAGTTTTTAGTCTTGCTCAATCTTTATCTCAACCACTTTCTCTTGCGGCAAATCTAGATGTAATTGCTACCTACGGTTGGGATGTTTCAAATGTAAGAGCTTTACTATTAATTTCCCTTGTTGCACTAATTTCATTTCTTTTATTGATTAAGCCAAGTCTTGATAAATCTGGTTTGGTTGCATTTCTAAATATTCTTGCTCTTTCCTTACCTGCGCTTTTATCTCATGGTGGTGGAATTTCAACTCATAATTGGGCTATTGCTTCTGGGTTTTTTCACGGAATTTTTACAAGCCTTTGGATTACTGGACTTGCAGGCATAGGCTTAATTTACTTTAATAAATCAATTACTGAGAATTCTAAATTAAGGGCAATAAATAAATTTAGTTTTATTGCAACAATTTCTGTAATCGGTTTAGCAATTTCAGGTGCAGTAAATGCTACGACACGACTTAATAACTTTAATGAATTATTACCAACTTCTTATGGCCAAATTATTTTAATAAAGAATGTTCTTTTTGCACTAGCTTTAATCACTGCACTTAATATTAGAACTAGATTAAAATCAAATATCTCTAAGTTGTTAGTTCTGGAAATTTCAATTCTGTTATTTATTTTTGGAGTTTCTGTAGCCCTTGCTTCAACTGCTTTTCCAAGAACTGGAAATGCTGCATTTAATTTAATTGAATCTGTCACAGGTTTACCTGAACCTGCAAAATTTGAATGGTCTTATGCATTAACCACAATTAGTATTGAACCCTTTACCTTATTTATTGGTCTAATTGCACTCATCACTTATTTAGCAGGGTATATAAAACTAATTAAACGCGGAGATAAATGGCCAGTATCAAGAGTTATTTTTTGGAGTTCAGGAATTCTTCTTGGCATTTATGTCACAAATACCATGCTTGGTAGATATGCAATTTTATTATTCTCGGCTCACATGACTGTGCATATGATTCTTGCCATGGTTGTTCCTATTCTTCTTCCATTATCAGCACCTTTAACACTTGCTTTGCGTGTTTTAAAACCAACTACTGATCCAGAGGTAAGAAATTTACGTGAATGGATTGTGGCAGTGATTAATTCAAAGTACTTAAAAGTTGCAAGTCATCCTATAATTGCATTTTTTATTTTTGCTGCAGGAACTTGGGCTTTATATTTTAGTCCGCTATTAACTGTTTTGATGAGAAGTCATTTAGGACATTTATTTATGGATGCTCACTTTGTATTAGCTGGTTATTTATTCTTTTGGCTCATAATTGGAAAAGATCCTGCACCAAGAAATATTCCAGATGTATTAAAACTAGGAATTGTTTTTGCAGCAGCTGTTTTTCATGGAATATTTGGATTCATCACTTATTCTTCGCAAACAATCTTGGGTGGTGGTTGGTTTAATGAAATCAAACCAAGTTGGTTGGAAAGCACAATTATTGATCAACAATTAGGTGGTGGCATTGCTTGGGGATTTGGAGAAATTCCCACAATTATTGTGTTATTAATTCTGGTCTATCAATGGGCATCGAGAGATGAAAAACAAGCTAAAAGAGTTACAGAAAAAGAAATTGAAGACTATAACCAATACTTAAGATCTTTAAATAGATAATTACTCTCCATAAAATAATCTCTCCATTACTGTTCTTGCACGTCTTGTTATTTTTCTATATTCCTCGATAAATTCACTTGATGAATGCTTATTTATGACATAAGCAATAGCGTTAATTTCATTTATGTCAGTTGGAATTTGATCACTTGCTTTTGCTTTTGCAAGCATTTGAGCATTTCTAACCTCTGTTGCCAAAATCCACGCATCTTTCAAACTCGTTGCATCTTGAGAACTTATTAGGTTCTCTTTTTCTAATTGATTCAAAGTAGACAGTGTTGAAGTATTTTGTAGAGATTTTATTTTGTGGCCATGTTGCATTTGTAGAAGTTGTACTACCCATTCCACATCGCTTAATCCTCCTCGACCAAGTTTGGTATTCATGTTGACATCAGCTGCTCTAGGCAATCTTTCAGATTCCATCCGAGCTTTAATTCTTCTCATTTCCCTTAAATTTTCTTCACTAACGCCATTTTCTGGATATCTAATTGGATTTATTGCACTTATAAGCTTGTTTCCAACTTCAATTTCTCCTGCTATAGGAATTGCTCTAAGTAAGGCTTGAGCTTCCCACGGGGCAGACCATTTTTGGTAATAGCTGATGTATGAATCAAGTGTTCTAACTAAAGGACCATTTTTTCCTTCAGGTCTTAAATCTGCATCTATTTCTAACGCAGGATCAGTAGATGGTTGCATCAATAAGGTTCTTACTCTATTTGCAATTTCTAAAGCAACTTTTTCGCAATCTTGAGAATCAGAATCTTTTACTGGTTCATGGACAAACATGACATCTGCATCACTTGCATAACCTAATTCAAATCCGCCAAATCTTCCCATCGCAATTACACACATTCGAGTAGGAATTTTTGAATTTCTTTCTTTTTCTATCTCTTTAATTGCACTTTGTAGAGCTGTTTCAATAACAACTGCATAGACATTACTTAAGGAAAGCCCAACTTCTTGAGTAGTAATTCTTTTTGATAAATCTGCTGTTGCTGTTCTTAATAGTTCTCTTCTTCTAAAAGCTCTTGCTGCTGCGACTATATTTTCTGCAGTTTCATGTCTTGAAATAACAGATTTCATTTCACTTTCATATTGATCTTTAGTTCTAGGAGTTAATTCCTCAAGGTTTCCTAGCATTGAAACTGCTTCTGGAGCACTCATTAATAAATCTGTGGCATATCTACTAGAAGATAAAAGTTTTGCCATAAGTTCAGCTGCTGCTGATTCATCTCTTAATAGTCTTAAAAACCATGGTGTAGTTCCCAAAGCATCACTTAATCTTCTAAAAGATAAAAGAGCATTATCTGGATCTGGACCATCTGCAAACCAGGAAAGTAATACCGGAAGCAGTGTTTTTTGAATTACCGCTTTTCGAGAAACTCCAGTAGTCAAACTTTCAATATGTCTAAGTGCTGATTCTGGATCTTTATAACCAAGAGCATTTAAACGAGATGATGCCTCACTTAAAGTTAAACGTGCATTTCCTGCATCTAGTCTTGCTACAGCATTTAGAAGTGGTCTGTAGAAAAGTTTCTCATGAATTCTTCTAACTTCTAATTTGTATTTTCTCCATTGTTTTTCTAGATCTTGACTTGAATCTTGCATAAGACCAAGAGATCTTCCTAAAACCCTTAATTCGTTATCTTCTTTAGGTAAAATATGAGTTCTAGAAAGTTTTTGTAATTGAATTCTGTGCTCTAAAGTTCTTAAAAATGTGTAAGCATTTGAAAAAGTTGCCGAGTCTTCCCTACCGATATATCCCCACATCGCCAATTGATCTAGTGCTTGCAAAGTATTTGAACTACGCACCATTACATCTGATCGACCATGAACTAGTTGAAGTAGTTGGACAGCAAATTCAACGTCACGAAGACCACCAGGGGCTAACTTTAATTCACGCTCACCAATTTTGTTGTCAACATTTTCTTCTACTTTTTTTCTCATCTTTTGCACATCTTCAACAAAATTTTCTTTACTGGCAGCAGTCCAAACAAATTTAGATATTTCATCTAGATATTTATCTGCCAATTCTTTATTTCCAGCACTAAATCTTGCTTTTAATAAAGCTTGAAATTCCCAAGTGTGAGCCCACTTTTGGTAATAAGAAACATGCTGTTCCAAAGTTCTTACTAAAGCGCCAGCTTTTCCTTCAGGTCTTAATGCAGCATCAAGTTCCCAAATGGCACCACCATCATTGGTGGTGGAAATAAATTGCATCAAGTTAGAGCAAACTTTTGTGGCAAGTTGTAATGCTTCTGTTTCATCTACGCCAGATTTAGGTTCTGCCACAAAAATTACGTCAACATCTGAAACATAATTTAATTCTTGACCACCAGCTTTACCCATGGCAATTATTGCTAAATCAAATTTATTTTTATATATTTCATTTTCACTAATTATTTGCTGTAATGATGATTCTAAAACTGCATCAGCTGCATCAGATAATTCTTGTGCCACTTCTTTTAATGGCCAGTTACTACATAAATCACGAGAGGCAAGGCTTAACAGAAATTTCTTGTATTCTCTGACTAAACTTGCCCGCCCATTTTTTATGGCAAAGATAAATTTATTTATTAATTCATCTTTTGAAAAAGCTAAATTGATTGATGTTTCTTTTGTTAATACTTCCACATCTTCTGGATGATTTATTAAAAATTCACCCAATCCTGATGAACTTCCCAAAATCTTTAATAATCTAATTCGAACTAGATCATCCTCAATGATTTTATTAAATTTCTGATTATTTTTTTCTAAAATTCGCACCAAAAGAAGAAGTGCCTCATCAGGATTTGCAACTTGACTAAATTCATCAAGCAATAATTCTTTAGTCTTAGAAATATTTATATTTTTTAATAACTCTTTTGTTCTATCTATATCAAGAAACCCTGAACGAATTAAATTGCCGGTTTCACTTACCGGACGCTCACTCATTTCTTAGATTTACCTGCGTAATCAACAACGGTGTCTGCAAATGCAAGTCCTAAAGATTTCCAAGTGTCTTTCATTTTTTGTCCATATTCTTGGAATTGCTTTTCAACAGAATCATCGGTTATACCTAAAGATTTTCTTACCTCATCTTCACTTAATAACCAATCACTCATGATGTTCCAGTCAGTCTCAGGATGAAATTGAAGTCCCCAAGCATTTTTTCCTAATACGAATGCTTGTACATCACAATCATCACTTGTAACTAAAAGTTTTGCCTCTTTTGGCAATTCCAGAATTGCATCTTGATGATATTGAGGAACAGGTATTGAAATCGGAGCATTTACTACACTTGATAAAACACAATCATCTTTTGCTTCAGGCAAAAATTCCACAAAACCAACACCAATTTCTGGTTTATTAGTTCTTCCAACTTTTCCACCATTTGCATCAGCTAATAATTGTCCACCTAAACAAACTCCCAAAGTTGGAGTTTGTTCTTTTATGACATTTCTTAATAGTTCTTTAACTTGTTTTAGCCATGGCCATTGATCTTCATCGTGAACTCCACGAGATCCGCCTAAAACAATTACTCCTTCATAACCAATAGGCGAAGTTGGAACAGATTCACCTTTGAAAGGATAAATCACTTCTATTGATACGCCGCGCTCTTTTAACCAATCTTCTAAATAACCAATTGGTGCATCTTGTTCATTTTGCACGACAAGAACCACGGGAGTTTTCACGGACATAGGTTAAGCCTACTTATAGAACAGGTAAGTATCTATCCAATTCCCATTGAGTTACTTGTTTTCTATATTCATCCCACTCAGCACGTTTATTTCTTAAGAAATAGTCAAAGACATGTTCACCTAATGTGTCTGCGACTAGTTCACTTTTTTCCATAGTTTTAATTGCTTCATCTAAAGTTGTGGGAAGTGGAGTAAGTCCTAATGCTCTTCTTTCTGCATCAGTTAGTGACCACACATCGTCTTCAGCACCTTGTGGCAATGAATAATTTTCTTCAATACCTTTTAATCCAGCTGCTAGTAAAACTGAATATGCAAGATAAGGATTTGCTGCCGAATCTAACGCTCGATATTCAATTCTGGTTGATTGACCTTTTGATGGTTTATACATCGGCACTCTTACTAATGCAGATCTATTATTATGTCCCCAGCAAACATAAGCAGGTGCTTCTCCACCACCAGTAAGACGTTTATAAGAATTCACATATTGATTTGTAACCGCAGTAAATTCTGGTGCATGTTTTAAAATTCCTGCAATAAAGTTTCTACCAATTTTACTTAATTGATATTCAGAACCTGGTTCATGAAAAGCATTCTTATCTCCTTCAAATAAAGATAAGTGAGTATGCATTCCAGAACCTGGATGATCTCTAAATGGTTTTGGCATAAATGAAGCACGAACACCTTCAGAAAGTGCGACTTCTTTAACAACTAATCTAAAAGTCATGATGTTATCTGCAGTGCTTAATGCATCTGCGTAACGTAAATCAATTTCTTGCTGTCCAGGTCCACCTTCATGGTGAGAAAATTCAACAGAGATTCCCATTGATTCAAGCATTGTGATTGCTTTTCTTCTAAAGTCATAACCTGGTCCTGATGCTGATTGATCAAAATAACCAACATAATCAATAGGAATTGGACTTGAAACATTTTTTGCAGCTTTATCATCTTCAAATAAATAAAATTCAATTTCAGGATGAGTGTAAAAAGTAAAACCCATATCTGCTGCTTTTGCCATTGTTCTTTTTAAAACCCAACGAGGATCTGCATATGAAGGAGAACCATCTGGCATTTGAATGTCGCAAAACATTCTTGCGACCCCTGGTCCTTCACTTCTCCAAGGTAAAACTTGGAAAGTTGCAGGATCTGGTTTAGCTAACATGTCTGATTCATAAACTCTGGCAAAACCTTCAATGGCAGAACCATCAAATCCAATACCTTCAGAAAATGCTGCTTCTAATTCAGCAGGTGCTACAGCAACTGATTTCAAAGAACCGATCACATCGGTGAACCAAAGTCTGACAAATCGAATGTCTCGTTCTTCAATTGTTCTTAATACAAAGTCTGATTGTTTGTCCATGAAAACTATTGTGCCCTATGAATGTTTCATAAATGTTACAAAATTTAAGCCCTTTTGAGCGTGGAATACACTTATATATATGGCACTAAACATTGCTTTAGCTCAAGTAAATCCAACTGTTGGAGACTTAGAGGGCAATAGTGCTCTAATAAAAAACTTCACCAAAAAAGCAGCTGA
>JACCDX010450637.1_pt1 | contig 32391 bp, 43 predicted proteins | sample 7449681 | NCBI WGS metagenome assembly JACCDX01 (sample SAMN15323450, study PRJNA562643) | freshwater metagenome | isolation source: river surface water | place: USA:Blue River Watershed | collected 2017-08-18
ATTACTTTTTTCATCGACCTTGTCCTCTGTATTTTTTATGTGAACGCTTTTCACTTTTATTCATTGATGCTGTTTTTTTCTGACCACCTTGTTTGGTGCGTTTGAATACAGATTTATGTTTGGTTACACCGACTTGCTTAGCCATAATATCTCCTTATTTACTTTTATATTTTGCATCTTGCTTTGCTTCTAGTTCACGTAAATCGTTTGCTACATCTGATACACCGTGCCAATCTTCTAATGCTATCATCACTTGTAAATAATCTAACAATACTGCTTTCTGCGTTTCGAAACTACTGTAGTCCTTTTGATTCAATTTTATCTCCTATGTGATATCTCATACCAATGTACGTGCCCACAAATGCTCCTAATACTGCTGGTATTATCATCTTATTGTCATTTGTATAGTTGATGATAGCCACACCACCTAAGAATGTAATCATTGATGCCCATATGCTTGCTGCAAATGGCTTATCGTTTTGAACTGATTTAAGTAATTGAGTATAAACAATGTCTGTTACGAGCATACTTAAAAAAGTAAATATGTATGCCCACATTACTCTTTTTTCTCTGCGGGCTGCACTATTACTGTTTGTGGTGGCTCAGGCCAAACTTTGTCTTTGATTGCATTGGCACCAATCCAGCCCCATGCACTAAAGAAACCCCAAACGATCATGTCTAATATCATATTATTTCTCCATTAGTCTATTCACAAATTCACTCAACAATGCATGGTGTTTCTCTTCATGCCAGTGTCTGTGCAAATAAGGTTTATCGTACCAATACTCTTCTGCTTCTAAATGTGGACCTATAAGTCCAATTTTATTTTGTATGATTGCTGCTGCGTCGCCGTTTTTGTATCTTGCAACGACTTCGAACTTTGATTCATCTCCGACAAATGCAGGTCCATCGTAAAAGAAGAATCTGTCTGTGTTGCCGTTCCAGTTACATTCCACTGCTTTGCTGTAGTATCTTTTTGTGCAAGTGTTTGGACGACGGATATATTGTTCGGGTTCGCAGCCATCCATAAGATTGAGATAATGCCTGCCAGCCCAATAAGCGCCCATACAAATTCCGAGAAATCTGCCACCATTCTGTACGTATCGTCTGATACTATGTTCATGATATTTAAACAAAATATCGTAGGTATCAGAATCACCAACACCGCCAGGAAAGCATACACAATCCACTGAATCAAAATAATCGTCCTCAACTTCATGTTTTGTGAACACCTTATAGTTATAGTCTGGCCCTAGTGCCTTGATTACACCATTTACTGATTGCACTGAACAACGTGGATGCTGCACAAACAACGCTATGGTACGACTCATTTTTCTTTTTTATTTTCCTGCTCCTTTTTCTTTGGAGGTTGAACAGGTGGTTTTTCCTTGTATGTTGGTCTTTTTGGATGCGGCTTTGGTTTCTTTGAATTTAGTTCGAATGTCATTTAGCCCTCACACGCTAAACAGACCTCCTCAGTAGCCAGTTGCTTCAAATCAATTTCTTGTATAATCTCACGTTCAATCTTTTTGGATACCTTGTCGGCCTTTGCTAGTTTCTCTGAACGGCAGTAATACAACGTTTTCAGTCCTTGTTTCCATGCCTGAAAGTGAACTGCATGTAAGTATTTAACGTTCACATCAGGTCTAAAAAAGAGGTTAAGGGATTGCGCCTGGTCAATGTAATGTTGTCTGTCAGCGGCGTGGTCCACAACCCATCGTTGGTCAATTTCCATACCAGTTTTGTAGACATCCTTGGTCCATTCATCCAAGAAATCCAAGTGCTGGACGGAACCGTCGTTTGCAATGATACTCGACCAGATTTCCTGATAGTCCAATTTGTTGTCTGCATCACATTTCTCCTTGATGATTTTATCCAAGAATTTATTTTTGTTTAGAAAAGCACCAGATAATGTATCCTGTCTGTAAGCATTAGCACGATAAGGTTCAACGCTAGGAGAAGTGTTGCCCATGATGATTGAAGAAGATGCATTGGGGGCAATAGCCATAACATGAGAGAAACGCTTGCCAGTACCACTTGCGTCAGGAGCCTCTCCTCTCTCATTGCCCAGTTCCAAATTTGCTGCATCCAGTTTCTCCTTGATATGTTTGAATACTCTATTGTTTAGTGATTTTGCAAGCGCCGATTCAAACGCAATATTGTTCTTTTGTAGAAGAGCATGATAGCCAAGAGCCCCCACACCAATGCTGCGCTCTTGTTGAGCAGAGTACCTGGCTCTGTGAATAGCATGAGGAGCATTGTCGATAAAATACTGAAGTACGTTATCAAGCATCTCCGCCAAGTCCCTAAGAAAAAGTTTATCGTCTTTCCAATCATCATAATACTCCAAGTTTACAGATGAAAGACAACATACTGCTGTACGTTCTTTATCTGTAGGTAAAATAATTTCACTACACAGATTTGATTGTCTAATGCTTAGACCTTTTTCTTTCTGAAATTCTGGCATCAAACGATTTGATGTATCAATGAAATGAATGTATGGTTCACCAGTTAGCATACGTGTTTCAAGTATGCGCTGCCATAATTCACGTGCTGATACTTTGTCTTTGACTTCACCTGAATGCGGGTCTTTTAGTTCCCATGTATCATCAAAGTGTGGATCAAGCATTGCTTGTTCAATGATGTGCATAAAATCATCTGTGATATTGATACCATGATGTAGATTCAGTGTGCGTAAATTAGGATCACCAGTTGGTTTACGCATTTCTAAGAATAGTAGAATATCAGGATGACTGATATCCAAATAGGCAGCGTATGAACCACGGCGGGTACGACCTTGTCTATATGCCAAGGAGGAAGCATCATAGGTACGAAGATGAGGCATAATACCAACAGATTTATCATCAGCAGAACGAATACCCAATCCAATGCCAACACCTCCACCTAACATCGAAAGCCAGTTGACTTCTGAAAGAGTGTTGACCAAACCTTCTGCACTATCATCCAAATAAGGGAGAAAACAGCTAATAGGAAGCCCACGCTTGCTACGACCAAAACTAAGGATAGGAGTAGAATAAGAAAGCCAATGCTTAGAACTATAATCATACAACCTCTGAGCATGATCAGCATTAGATGCAAAGGCTGCGGATACAAATGCAAATCTTTGCTGAGGGCTTGTTTCGTCCTCACGCATATATGATTCTTTAAGTCTTTTGATTCCGAGTTCATCGAACAGTTTATCTCTTTCTAAGTCTATTTTGATGCTGCTGATATCTACCATCTTATCTCCAATTATTATTGTTCTAGTGCTGCTACTACATTTGGAAAACGTTCTGTAATAATTTTCCAACAATCTTCTGCTACTTCCATGTGTTCTTTTTGTGTACCATTTGCTCTACGCAACTCACAATAATGAATCCAACTACGCAATGTGCCATTCATGTACATACGTGATTGTGTATTGCCTTCGGGTAATACTACACGTGCTTGTTCTTTTGCAATACCATTTTCAATCGCCCAATCATATGCTGCTTTTGACTCTGCAATTAGATTGATTTGTTTGATCTTCCATTCAGCCTGTAATTCTTTATCTTCAGTCTCAATAGAATTCTGTCTGTTCTTTGTGTCCTGCAGTCTTGCTTCACGCAATTCAAAACCTAAATCTGTTGTTGGGTCAGCATAACGCTGACTAAATTCTTGAAAAGAGAAACTACGGTGGCGCAAAATTTGCCGTGCAATGTCTCTTGTAGTGTTTATTTCCATAACAACGTTGACCATTTCAAATGGCGACCAATGTTGATTTTTGATGAGATAACGAATCAATCTAGCAGGGTCACTGTTGAAAGCCTGCGTTTTTGGATTTGACACACGTGCCATGTGTACAACCATATCTTCAGCAGAGTTATGTCCTGCATATGGTGCCGTAACACCAATCAATTTCACGCTCATAATTTCTTCCAAAATGTAAATTTAGCTATAGCCTCAAGACCATAAAATGTATTACTATCTATGATTTCCTGGATTTCGCCTGTTGAAAAACCATTTAGTACCATCTCATTGATGTCTTTGCCTTCAATATTATCTGGCCAAATGACGACATCATGATTTGATTTGATTGCATTTTCAATCAACTTGCATACTTCTTTATTTCGTGGTTCATTATCAAATACAAGCGTAATTTTTTCTGCTTGAATATTTTTCACCGTCAGTGCAAGATTGGCATCACCAGATGCCACACAATTATTCAAAAACAAACTGTCAAGTGGACCCTCAACGAGATATACTCTCTTCTTCAAATCAACTCTATCCATACCATAGATCAACTTGTTTGTTGAATCATTGGTGCGTAATGTAACATAACGAAGTTTGTAACTACTACTCTCTAATGCACGACCTGATAATGCAATCAATTCATTCTGATAGTTGTAGAATGGTATAACCAATCGTGCATCTTCTACAAGTTCTTTGCCATGATCAGGAATCAATGCATCGCAAAATGCTTTGTAATTAGATGTGAATAATAACTTATCGTAATGTTCTTTGGGGATTAACCGATTTTCTGCGTATGTTAGACAAAAATGTCCACTCGGTAGATCACTGAGCCATTCCCCATGTTCAAATATACGGCGCTTTTCGATGTGACCAAATTTGGGTTGGCTGGCGACGATTCTTGGTGCACTCTCAGGCTTCCAGTGATACGTGTTGGATACACCTGTGGTTCCTGATTTATACTTTTCGAGTACATACTCTCCATGTATTGATGGGTCAACATGTTTGAGGAAATTGGCGACATTTGTTCCTACTCCGCAGTTATGACAACGATAGAAAAGATCATTGCCCTTGGCATACATGTAGCCACGGGCTTTGAGTGTATTTGTTTTGGAATCGCCACAATAGGGGCATGAAAAATTCCACAGATTTGTATTCTTCTGCTTGAAATTACGCAAGCGTGAAGAAACCAACCTCACATATTTTGAGTCAGTTGAAAGTGCCATGTTCTCATTATATCAGTGTTTCTCAAGTGTGTCAATTAGTTGAATAATTTTACTAGGTAGTCCAGTCTGACGTTTGATACTACCCATGCAACAACTACCACTCCACCAGCTACCATCCATTTCCATTTGGATAGTGCTTGAAGTTCTTCATCTTCTTTTTTGTTATGTTCGGTAATATGGTCACGTAATGCCTTGAATTCATCCATTATTCTACGTTCGGTAAGTTCAATCTTATCGGAAAGATTTCTGTCTACCGTAGTAATACGTGAATGAAGTTCTTTGATGTCGCTTGCAGTTTCTTGTTTTCTTTTGTCCATGTCGTTATAAATCTGATTGACAACGGAGTTATTATTATCTGCAAGTTTCTCAATGACACGATCCATCTTCTCACAGAGGTCTACAAGTGTGTAGACCTTTTCTCTGAGAACACCGACCTCTACTCTAAGTGCTACATCTCCGTCCATTATTTTTTCTCTGGAATCTTTGTGCCTTCTAATTTCTTATGCACTTTAATTGTTTTACAGACTTCTTTTTCTTTTTTAGTTTTGTTGTCAAATTCCTTAACACATACTTTTTTCTCTTCAGCAGCAAAAGCAGCATTTGTCAGAGGAGCAAACAACAGGAATAAAACCATTCCTAAGACGGCAAATTCTTTCTTCATTTCTTTTCCTTTGATGTAAATTTTTCTGATGCCGTAAAGCCCAAACCACCAAGGACGATATACATTATAGCATCAAACGTTTGTGGATTCAATTTCTTTTCATAAAACACTTCGGCAATAAATCCAATAGCAAGAAGAATGAATGCCAAAAGGGTAATCACTCTCTTGCTACTTGGGTTACTTTCACCTTCACCCGATAACATCTTGACGATGAAGTTTATCATAGTTCAGGATGATCTGGTTGTGCTGGTGCTTCCTTACCACCAAAGCCTGTTGCAACTGATGGCGCAAATGCTGCTACTGCGGCAACTGGTGCTGCGAACGTTTCTGCACTGGTAGTTGAAAACGATGCACTAAAACCGCCACTTGGTGGTAACGATGGTGGTGCTGGTGGTGGTGTATAAGGCTTGTTTGCTGCATCAAGTGCTTTTGCTTTCAAATCTTTATCATCACCTGCTATCATGATACCAGATAGTGTGCCCGTCAAGAATGTAGCAATAGGAATGATGAGTTCAAAGAACTTGTTGTCAACTGGACTCATACCATTCATTGGCTGTGTCACAAAAATCAAACTGTACAGAACAACAAAAACAATACCGAATAGTGTAAGACCTAATACGATACCAATAAAAAACTTTAGACGAGCATTCAACTCTTCAGTTGTATACCTTGGACCTGACCATAAATCTTTAATCATTTGCATTCTCCTTTACTTGGAACTTGTGGTAATTGTTGTGGAATTGAAGGTTGACCGACTTTATTCTTTTCGTAATGAGTCAAATCTTCAGGACAAGTTCCGTTTGCGCTACAGTATGGTTTCTTACATTGTTTAGTATCCCAATTGTCAGGGTCTTGGCAAGGATAACGATAGTTTTCTTGACAAGCAACTAATAGTGGAAGTAAAAGTAATGACAGATACTTCATTAGTGTACTCCTAAAACATGAAGTGCATGTTCATAATGCTTCTTACGATCTTCAAGGCCAATTGTACCGCCATTGATTCGTTTGGTCATCGCAAGAATATCACCTTTATCTGCCAATTCATTCAGTTTATTAGTTTCCCAAAACCAACATGCTGACTGTGCTGCGCCTTCAAATGTTTGTGTATATTCTGCTGCTTCTTCAGGAGATATTTCAAGTGATGCGGCAAACCATGTATAGTTTGTTTTGCCGGTTAGTTGAATTAGTCCACGGCCACGATACTTGTAGCCATCACCAGATAATTCATTACCATTGCCCATACGATCAGCATAGATTCTATTGGCAATTTTCTCTGGCTTTTTTTCATATGCTTTTGCTGTTGCTAAATCTTTGAAGTATTTTGGAAATACTTTTACTAAACTCTCTGCTTTGTAGTTTAGATTTTCTGTTAGAAATATAAAACCACCCGATTCATGAGCACATTGTGCTATGAATGCTGCAATACGTTGTGGCGTATTGATTTCATAATCTGGTAGTAGTTGGGCTAATGCTTTGTGCCACTGGTCAATGTAGGGGTTTTTTGGAAGCAGTTGCTTTAGTTGTTCTTTTGTCAGTTCCATGTGTATCCTCAGGTATTATTTTACAGAGTCAAAAATCTCCTTTTGTAACGAATACCATTCTATCCACATGTCAACTTTATCACTGCACAAATGATACTGTGAGTAATTATCTGTCACAACCGTTATCACTTCACTCAGTTTGGTTGTGTCTTGCTTGATCTGTGCCAGTGGCGCACAAGGCACCTTGAATGAATCTGGTATTTCAGGAAACTTGCGTTTCACTGGCACAGTGGTACTACAACCTGCAAGCAACAAAAGAATCAATAGTTTCTTCATGGTTTCTTTGCTGCCTCATTCAATATACTTATAACTGCGGGATCAAGTTCGCATTTTGCATCGATAACTTTTTCCATCTCTTTAATCTTTTCAACAATTCTCTCTCTTGTCTCAACGACTCTCTTTGTTCTCTCTCTGATCTTCGTTTCAATAACGACATTTGTTTGTTGTGATTTCTCTTCTGCATCTTTCACTTTCTCCTCTAGTTCAGCCACTCGTTGACGCCACTCTTGCTCGACGCTATAGCCTCCTTTCCAGTATATTCCGATACAGAGTAATGCTATGGAAACATATTTGATTATGTTTGCATAGTTGCCAATGAATGGCAGTTTACTACCTAAAAAACCTAACACGGCACCTACGATACCGCATATGAGAATTGTATTGATTATGAATAATAAGAATGCGTCAGGTAAAAAACTAAGAAGCCACATTTGACTTTCTCTTGATGAATGAGATAAATGTCGCTGTCTTGCGTTTCTTTACGCCAGGTTCACCCTGTGGACCTACACCAACACCAGCAATAGCACCACCACCCACAGCATTAGTAGGAGCACCACCTATTGCTCCTGCATCTTCTTTGAGGGGTTTGCACACTTTGTCAGTATTGCACCAGTAGTATCCTTGACCACATTCTTTTTTAAGTTCGTTAGACATAGTTATATTTATGTGATTAGTACCCTGTTCCACCAACATTATAGCCAGTGTATACAGTCCATGATGTACCTGTGCTATTTCCAACCATAACATAACTTTGATTTGCTGTGACACCACGATTTGATGGTCCTAAATCACCACCAGTTAGTTTTGCGCTTGAACTGTATAATCCAGAAATAACACCAACATTATTATTTCCTCTTGCTTGCACACCAACAAGTAATTCAAGCCATGGATTACCACCAGTCAGACTTGGATTGAAGAATGTCAATTCATATACCATATTAGGACTGCCTGGTGTACCTGAAGTTGATGCTGTGCCTTCCCAACGTAATCTTTTATAATCTGTGCCAGAAGTAAAACTTGAAACTCTTTGCCATGAATTATCTGCGCCAGCAAAAAAGATTTTATTGAGTGCTGGATTGCTTGCACTCAAAGCACTGAACACGGATGAACCAGAACCGAATGTCACATAATAATTTGAGTTTGGAAAAAAACTTGTATAATTGTTGGCGTTATATGGCCACGTAAATGGTAAAGACACATTCGTGTTGGCATCATCACCTGTTGATGATATAATAGATGTCCAACCAGACGCAGGAAAAGGACTTTGTGCACCAGCACCAAGAACAGGTGCTTTTGTACCTGTATCTAAAGTATAGACACTCGGTGGAGGTGGCAATGGAACACCAGCATTAACACCAATGCCGCCTGTGATTGTTATGCCTGGGCCTATGATGATTGTCATTTTAGATTTCTTAGAACTTCTGCGATGTCCATATCAACTGCAATATCAGATGATAGAATGTCTTTGCCATTGATACCACGAACACGTTCAGGCATGAGATTTAGAAATAACAAATACGTTTTCAGTATTGTATAATCTTCTTTATTCATACTGAAAAAAAGTAATCTTGTTGTTACTTCTGGACCGAACAGATTGTAGAGAACTACAATGTGATTGAGTATCAGACGTTCACGCATTTCACCATGTTTCCTGTGACGCCTGAATAATCGTTTGAGATAGTTCAATCGTTTCATATCTTCGGTAAACTCACTCATGATACAGTTAGGCTTATCGTAGGCCTTGGCTGCGTACAACATCATATTATCTTCAGTTAGATTCTCAAACGACATAATGAATGCGGCTGACCGAAGCCAGCCGCTATAATATATTAGGAATCAGGTGCAATAGCGTCGTCGGAAGCATCACCGACCATTGAACCCATTGCAACCAGAGTTTCAAACGTTGTACGACCGTTACGACCGCCCATTGTAATTGTAAACGCTGTGTTACCAAATGTGTTCGTTGTTGGTGTGCCTGTATACAAACCTGCGTTTGATACAGAAATGCTTGAGATTCTACCAGTAGCAGCAGTTGTTACACTGACTTGTGCAGCAGTATTGTTTGTACCACCACCAGATAATACCAGTGTGTATGTACATGCTGATGCTGCTGGACCTACCGCATCTGTATTTGCTGTAACAGATGAAATCGGACCCATACCTTTTGTACGTGCTACCCAACCAGCATGTGTTGGATGACCATCAGTGATAAGTGGCTGTTCTGTTGTATCAATACCAAATACACCAAACTCTACGTTTGTACGTGTAGCACTGGCATATGTGTTACCAAATACTGATGATGGCTGTGAGTTAGCCAGACTTTCACCAGTAGTTGTTGTGTCGTAGCCAGTCAGACCTGAAAAGTTTGGAGCATTGTTAGATGCATCTACGTTTCCCCAAAGTGACATGTTTTTCTCCTATAAATCTTTGATTAGTTATTTATGTTTTCTGTATATCGCTAGACAATTCGGGGTCTTTCTGAAACTTATCCGATGCCTCTTCTTTTTCTATTTTCTTGCTTTTTGCAGCATCTTTTACGATCTGTGCTTTGCGTGACAGTGTTCGTGCTGCCATGCTTGGCTCTTCTGCTTCTTCACTTACTGTTTTCCATCCACCACCTTTGGACTTGTACCACTTTGCTGCCCAACCATTAGCATATGCTGATGGATACACATCAAACTTGGAACGAGCCATTGCTTTTGCACGTGACCATAGTTCTGGATTAGTTGGTACATTCTTCTCTTCAAGATACTCAACTTCTTCGTTCATTTTTCTAGTATCGATGTGTTTCCACTTAGTTGAATTGTGGCTATAATGATTTTCTACATCTTGTCTAGCTTGTCTCGGACTCATCGTTCTGACTTTAGAAGTTTTTACTTCACCAGTTTCTATATGCTTATGTTTAACTTCATACATATTGTCACCCATGCCAGCACCCTCTTTCACAACTTCTTCAGTCAATTCACCACGCAAATAGTTTGCTGCTGTAGAAATATAATCTTCAGCAAGTGTAATCTTTGATTGTACCCACTCTGGTAGATTTGTGTTATCATCCATCATGTCAATCAAATCTTGTGCATTGAAAATCATTGAACGAAGTTGTGATGTTACCATATCACCTTCGTAATCGTATTCACGTGGGTCTTTTGCTTCTTTGATTGGAGATACAATCGTAGGTGCTTTGAATGTTTTCTTTGGTGGTCCAGACACGAATCGCCCCTTTTTCTCTAGTTGTTCTTCAATCTCTGTTTCTTCAGATACCTTTGATGCTTTGAGAATACCTTTGATGAGAGGTGCTTTCAATTGTTTATGTCTTGGCACGGCAATAATACGCTTTGCTTGTGGATGACTATAAATGTCATGACCACCACCAGTTCTTGCTATTGCCCAACCTGCTTTCTTCAAGTGTGAATGTACATCACGTGTTTTCATACTTGATTCTGGCATCTCATCAAGTTGTTCGGTATCTTCTTTCATACCTTCCAACTTCTTTTTATATTCGGATGGATCAGGCAATCCTTTTTCTTTACGAATTGCCTGATGTCTCTGATATAACCTCTCAGCAGCAGTTGGCGGCTGCTGCTTTATTTTGATTTTTAGAGGTTTGACTTTCATATTAGTCTTTCTTTGCCATCTTAGTTGCTGTTGCGTACATTACTGATTTAGCACGTTCACCATAACGCTGTTTGAAACCAGAAAGACCTTTCTTCATGCCTTTGACATACTCTTCTTTCTTTTTGGCTTCACCAGATGTCAATGTGCGCTCATCAAGTTCAACTTCTTCTGGCATAACTTTTACACCAGTTGTTTTACCAGCAGCAACTTTTGGTTGTTTCTTTTTACCAGCAAAACTATCTTGTTGATCTTTCAGTTCTTTGTTGAACTCTTCTTCTGTTGGCTCTTCAACGATAGTTGCAACAACACCATTTACTTTGTCGGCATCAATAACTTCAACTGTTGTACCATCAATATCCATTTCTTCTGTTTCAATTGGTGCAAGAACTTTCAAACCATGCTCGTTGTACAGTTCAAGCATTTCTGTAAAAGATAGTTCTTCTTTCATCTTTTTCTTTTCACCTGTGCTTGTACCACGAACATAGTTTTGACGAGCACCGTAGCCTTTTTGTTTTGCTGGCTTGATTTCATTACCTTCTTCATCTGTCTTGTATGAAGTGCCGTAATTACCTTTATGCTTGTACACACCACCTTTTGACTCATACTCTTGAAGTTGTTCAACTTCTTCATTTGTTTTTTTAGAAACAAGTTTATCTACCGCACGATGAATCTTTTCAGTTCTGGCAATACCATCACGGCGTTCTGGCTCCACATCCATAGAACCTGCATCATGGTAATCATCTGTTTGTCTTGCATTTGCTTTTTTGATATATGAACCTAAAGTCTTTTTTGACAACTCATCAAGTTGTTCTTTCTCTTCTTTCTTCAGAACACCACGACCTACTAACACATCTTTGTGAGTGATCTTATCTTTTGGATGTGCCAATGCCGCCAAAGATTTCTCTTTAGGTGTCTTTGGATGTGAACCATGGCTTGTTTCTGCCATGATTTTTGCTGCTGCTTCTGCTACACCTTTCAGTGCTTTGTCATTGAAAATTGACATGTTGTTCTCCTGATTTAGTTTTATTATCTTGTAATCTCTTCCCAATCCATCGATGCATATATGTCTGAACCGTTTAGGGTAGCAGTGGCACATAATGTTAGTTCGTATGGAGTGTTAGTGAAACTGTCTCTTTCTAATTGAAATTTGAATAGTGCTTCCTTAAGAATATCAACTGGTACTGCACTAATTGTTGCACCAGTGAAACCTGATGCTAATACACGACCACCAGTCATTACACCACCATCAATTTTATATTCAACAGAAGAATTATCTCCTGCACTTACCCAAGTTCCACCTCCAGTGGTGTTGGCGCCTGCTCTTACTTGCCAATTATAAACTGCGTTATTTGTAATACCCAATATTGATAGTGCAGTAAGAATTACGATTGCGTCTAAACGATTTGCTTTTAACCTTAACGAAATAACTGGATAATATGTTCCAGGCGTTGGTAAATCAATAGGTGAACCAATTGGTGTTTGAATGGCTTGTTGAGAACCATACAATTCATATCCACCTTCAGAAATGACTGTCGAACATATTTGTTTCAATGTTGAATTACTTGCGGTAACTCCTGTGTTCTTTATTTCATATCTCAATGGCAAAGAAGCCGTTGTCATGTAAGGAACGATATTCACGTTATCATTATGAAATATGTGTGCTGGAAGCATTTTTCCGTCAACTACAAAACCACAACGAACATCACCAACACCTAACCATTCAATGTCCATCCAAAGAATGTTTGTTTTACTTACGTCAAGTCCACCAGTGTGTTCTGCACCACCACTCTGTGCTGAGTAACCTGTTGTGTCAAACTTATCTACATTCCAATCTGATTGTGCAACTCTTGTTTCTGTAACTGTGCTTGATGTGTTTGTTCTCAATACAAAATAATTTGTTGTGCCGTCATTTTCAAGATAGATGCCATTACTTTGACCAAAATATCCTACTCTCTGACGAACATTTGCTTTTGGTGTTTCCATAGCAAATGTTGACATAATCAACAATGATTTGCCTGGTTGATAAGACATAATTTTTGTCGTTTCTCTGGCAACTTCAGCATTTGCGGTTGTGCCAACAGTCATCGCAATCATGCTTTGATTTTCAACAAAAGTGTATGAACTATTGCTTGCTGTGTTTGATGTTACCCACAGACCATTATCAGAAAAACGATGTGTGCTTTCAAACAAAGTAACGGGATTTACGATACGCAAACGGCCAAACGCATCTGTCAAAGTGCCAGATGGTGAAAGACGATCAGACATCATATTCACTTCATAACGAGTGAATACTTGTCCTGAATCTATCTTATGTAAGTCCGTTCTAAACTGTGCCACTTAGCAGTTCCACTTTCTCAATGCTTTGTTGATACGTGAATCTGGATCACGTGCTGTCTTTGCAGATGTCAAACGTTTCTTCATGCCGCCCATTCTTGCACAGAATGACTTGCGACGATTTGCTGCTTTAGAGCCTGGCTTCAATTTACTTGGCTTTGTTGTTACAGCCATTGATAACTTTGAACCAGGATTAGCACGACGGTATGATTCAATACCTTTACGATTCAGACCACCAGACTCAGATTGGCCTTCCTTACGCTGCCATGCTTCCGATTCTTGTCTCAATTGTTCTAGTTGTTCTTCTGTGAGTGGACCATCATCTGCTTCGTATTCTTCTCTTGCCATTTTGATGTGTGCATCTGTTGGTGCACCTTTTTCACCAGGCTTTCTCATACGTTCACCACGTGCTCTCTTTGCACGAATGTTTGCCCACAGACCAGGACCTTTTTCTTCTAATGTTTCAGTCTCTTGCTCAACTTCTTCTTTTCTACATGAGCCTAATGTATATGGTTTTTTACCTGGTACTGGTTTGTATCCTGGCCAGCAACGACCAGCTTCATCTAAGAATGCGCTAAACTTTTTCATACGTAGTTTCTCTTTTTGAATGTAGTTAGTGAGATACCTTTTTTCTTCAACTCATCTTCTTTTTGATCACCGATGCTTGCTGTTGTTGTGTCGCCAGTCAACTCATCAATTCTCTTAGGCACAACTTGTGTTGCTTTACCTTTCTTGCTCAACTTCTCACCCATGTCACGTGCGGGAGACTCACCAGCACCAGCCATAGAAATACCAGGTTCTATTCCTTTGTCAATTGACTCTTGGACTTTCTTCTGGAAGTTTTCTTTGATTGTGTTGAGGGTGATGGTTCTTCTTGCTTCGGCAACGGGTTTGTCTGCACTGGGTCTTTCTTTTCTTCCAGTGTTGGTTCTAACCTTTCCCAATTCTTTTGCGGAAGGGGTGGAACTATTCTGTCCATAATGGATTTCAATTGTAGAATCACTTGGTGTATAAACTTCATCTAAGTCCTCTTTTAGTTTGACAACATACTTGTTTCCAACTTTTGCTACAGTGCCGCCATTACGGTGCGCTTCTTTTGCTGCTGACATTCTAAAGTGAAACACTCTTGGTTTACCTTTAGTGTCAGTCATTAGTTTTTGTTTCTTTTCTGTTTCTTCAAATTGTTTACCAACAAGTTTTGTACCCGACACGTGTTGAACTAACTTCCATGCTTCTTTGTGATTCTTATCTGCCATGTGTTTCTTGAATTGTTTTTTCTGCTCGTCAGTTGCCTTCTGATGAAACTTCATAACTTCCATCATGCCAATATTGCCCTCATATGCCGCTTCACTTATTTTACCTTTACCAAAACTTGATACATTGATCGGTTTACCTTGACGTTCTGGATTTGGATCGTGACGGCGTTTTGCTGCGACTGCTGAAGCACGTTCTTTCTTGGATAGTGATGCACGTTTTTCATTTGACATGCATTTTGGTTTTGCTTCACCTGGCTCACGGGCACAAGGACCAATCGCTTCACCTTTACTGTTGATACGTTTCCATCCACCTTTTGGATGTTTTGGATCAAACCATTGACGTAAATCTTCTTTGATCATACCATGACCGAGTGTGAGTAAATTGTATGCACCAGGATCGGACATTGTATTTACTTCTTCTTCCTCTGCCATTTCTACTTCATCATCTGTTTTCAAAAACTTGATTGTGCGTGTTACTTCTTCTACTGTATCGCCAGTGATTGAGACTGTGACTGCCTCATTCATTTTTTTCATTTTCTTTTGGTGTGTCTCTACAGTTTTTGCAATTTTCTCCACGGGTACAAGTGAACCATGTACTGAACGGTGAGTTACTTTGCCATCTTTGCCGTAACGACCAAAACCATAATACTCAAGTCCCATTGTGTTCATCTGATCATGAGTGCCAGCATTGTCATGTGGCTTTGTATCACGACGAATCGGTGCTGTATCTTTCTTGCCTAATTCTGTTGCAATCCAACCTTTTGCTTGATCTGCTTTTGGTGGTTGACCTACAAACTTTTGAATACGTTTGTAGATGTTTTCCATTTCTTTTTTCTTAGCATCAACAAGTTCTGGCGGTGCTTCACGCAAATCTGCTGAGTTATCAAACTCAACATAGTTATCACGAAACATCTTTGCAAACTGTGGTCTTGCTTGTTGTACTGCTTCCCATTTTTCTCTGCGAATGTTTTCTGGTACTGTACGACCACCACGTTGACCACGCTCTACGTTTCTTGCTTTAGAAACTTCATCTTTGGTATTTACCATGACCATATGTGTGTCGTAGCCAAGTTTCTCAAGCATCTCTTTGATCTTCATGTACTTTTCAGGATCATCACCTGTACCGTTGATGATAAGACCATTGCGGCCATGAAGTGCCAAACGTTGGCGCAACTCTGTAATATTCTTTGCACGTTTGCGAACTTCATTACGTTGTTTCTCTTCACTATCTGGCATTTTCTTATCCAGATTTTCTTTGTCCATCAAATATTCAAGTGCTTTGTCTGAATTGATTTCAACAAGACCGTGACCATCTAATGTATTTGACAGAACATAATCTTTACCTGAGCCAGGACCGCCACCGAGAAACACTGCTTTGAAAATACCTTTGTCATGTACACCTTCACGAATAATTTCTTCGTGCAATCTCATGCCCTTACGGACATCGTTGTACATTTGTTTGACATGTGCATGTGACATTGATGATGGTGCACCTTGCTTGAATGAATTCAAATCGCCATTCTTTGCATGTTCACGCATCTTTGATGCTGAGATACCAGTTACACCTTCTGCATCTGGATCACGTTCGCCAGCAGAGTGTACTGTAATTTTTTTGAAGTTGAAACGAGCACCTTCATGTGTGCCATTATATTTGTGCAGCAGTCTGTGATATTCTTCTGTACGATCAGAACCACCTACCATGTGCAGATGTGTTACACCTTTCTTGTGCAGTTCTTCTGCATGATCAAAGAAAGTTGGTTTGTCTTTAGACGCTGCTTTGAAGTTTGTGCCAGGAAATGCTCTGCTGGCATGTTTGACTTTTTGATCTGCTGTAAGGGGATTTTTCTTTGCGTCCTGCGAATGTGACAGAACGATGTGATGTGAACCACCGACTTTATCGGCAATTTCTTTGACTTTATTGACTAATTTTTCGTGACCATTTGTGATTGGATTCATGCGTCCAAAAGCCAGGACGGCATGTTTCTCTTTCTGTTCACGTAGAAAATCTCTAAATTTCATAATCCCTCTACCTCTGCGGCAGTTGTTTCTGTTATTTAGTATTTAGTAGATTTCCGTGGCTCCTGTGCCTGCCATGATGCCCTGGCAGTGAATCTCATCAAGTTCTATGAGGTAATTTGGATTTATATTGAAAAAGTGAGCGTGTTCGGTGTCAATACCAGTATCGTTGACCACGCCTATGTTTCTTTGACATACTACCATGTAATCATCAATCAGACTTGGACAGAATGAGAATAATCTGGTAATCAACAAATCTGTAAAAATCTCGGCACGTTCACCTTGTAGCCATGTTGGCATACGTTTCTTGAACACATATTTACCAAAACGATTATGATCATTGATATCAAAACCATCATTGATTATTGTTCGTCCCGATAGTTTGTAAATGCGACTTACTGAATGACGAAGTTTCATCAAACTTGGCTCTTGTTTCAACAACATCATCATTTTGAGCATGAGCACATTCTCTGCTTCACTCTTTTTGCCTACTGATGCAAACTGTGAAATATCTCTATTACCAGAGAAATCTGCTACCATATCAACATAATCTGCCAGTTCTTTTATTTTTTCTTGCTCAACTTTATCTGGTGAACCTTCAGCAAGTATGACAATTGCATCTGGACATTTTTCACGTAATGACTTTAGACCATCAATTGTTTGTTGAAGTCTATCTTCACGACTAATAACACCCATTCTTGGATTGAGTGCAGATGTTACGATGAACAACTGCTGAGTTGGAATTATTGATGCCATTCTGATTCAGGAAATAGTTTGATTGTTTTATATGTTGCTTTAGAATTGATTACATTTACAATTAGATTGGATATCTCTGCTGGTTGAAGTAATTCTTTTTTGATTGGATTTGTTCTTTGCATTGGCGTATCAATACCGCCAGGATGAATGCTAGTCACTCTAATTCCATCATTACGAAGTTCTTCACCAAGAATACCAGCAAATGCTGTGAGAGCATGTTTTGATGCTGCATAGATTGCTTCATTCTTTATCTCATACAGACCAGCAACAGAGTTGATAAAGAAAACATTTGAACCACGTGACAAATATTTCTGTGCCGCTTTGGTCACGTACATCGTGCCCTTGACATTGATATCAATAATTTTATCAATCGTTTTCATTGACTGAGAAGAAAACTCACCATACTCAAACACACCAGCATTATTGACTAGCACATCAATGAACACGCCCATCTTTTCAAATGCCAACTTCACTTCTTCTGCATTTGATACATCACATTCTATCCATTGAAATGTATCAGGAGCAGAAAACAACTTCATTGGTGGTTGTGAACGTGACAGACCGCAGACGAAATAGCCTTCGTCAATAAGTCTATCTGCTATTTCAAAGCCAAGACCATAACTGCAACCAGTGACAACAGCAACTTTACGCATCACATCTCCTCAAAAATAGCAATACCATATTGTATATCTTCATCTGTGATATCATTTACAATCTTGTAATTACCAATGTGAATTGGCAATGGTGCAAACTGATTACCGTTACGGTGTTTTGTTGCATCACCCAAACTTTCTTTCAACATCTTCATGTTCGTAAAGTCTGGATGGAATGTTTTGAGTTTCAATCTCTTTGCTACATCAAATATGCGTTTCAATTCGTCAGAGCCAATGTATGTTCTACTGAATGCAATGCAAGAACTGAGTAAACAATCAAGTGCTACTGCTTCACCATGCAACAGATTTGGTATGTTTGCCATCTCAATCACTGGGCTGAATGTGTGACCAAAATCTACGCAACGATCTAATCGTTTCTCCCACAGATTAGGACCAAGTTCTTCTATCATATCTGTGATGGCAAGATTGATTACACGAACTGGCACTGCACCATGTTGAAATTTCTCTTCAATCAACATCTCAGCATTCTCTTCAAGTAACTTGAAAAGTTCTGGTGATTTGATCACTGCCAGTTTGAATATCTCTGCAATACCATTGACAATCTCACGTTCACTTTGTGTTGCAATAAACTTTTTGTCAATGAATGTTGCTTCTGGTGGATAGTATGCGCCGATACGATTACGACGACCAAGATGATTGACTGCTACTTTTGAACCTACAGAGGCATCAACAATTGCAAGAAGTGTTGTAGGGATTTTGATATATGGTATTCCACGGCGATAAATGCTACAAGCAAAACCAACAATGTCCAGAAGGACACCACCGCCAATCGCAATAATCTTCTCACGACGAAGGACTCCTTGTTTCTCAAAGAATGTAACAATTTCATCGGCGTTCTTCCAGTTCTTGTTTTCTTCTTTACAGTCAATAATCAGTATTTGTGATTCAAGTTTTGTTGCACCGAAGTATGCATCAATCTTATCTTTGTATAGATTCCATACTTCAGTATCAATCACAATGATTCTACGATTGCTTTCGGAAAGATTTGCTATGTCTTGATTACTCGGATTGAATATATCAGCCGAATATGTTAGTTTGAATTCTACTGGCAGTTCTGTTTTTACTTTCCAAGTTCGTTTGAACTTGTCATAGTCCATCATAAACTCATCACTCATCTAAAGCCTCATGAAACAATTTGGATGCATGTACATAAAAATATTTTGCTTTGTCTGTATCACCAGCAAGCAACTTGAATGGAAGCATACGAATAAACTGTGTTGCTTCTAATATATCTATGAGTTTCATTTTATCTTCTGGCAGTTCAGATGCAAAGTGTTTGTTGAAGATTTCAAAGTTTCTTGATAGTTCAACTACACTATGTAAGTTTGTGTCATCTACATGAACTTTGTTATCGTTGATGATTCCATAATGACTACGTGAACACTGAAGCACTTGAGCATAGTCAAGGTACTTTGTATTCCACATGCTTTCTTCATAAGTGTCAATGAACACTACACGATCTTCTTCAAAAGAATACATGATGTTTTCTAATGTAGGATTGCCATGAATATTGCACTCATCATCGTTCTCAAGTTGTGAAAAGAACTCATGAATAGGACCTTGAATTGCTAATGTGCCAGTAAGACCAATCACTTTTTCACCATTGAGTGTGTAACTGCCACGCTTGAAGAACTCATCAAACTCTGATATCTTCAATGCATCTGTTAGTTTTTGGTGTACTTCTTCACGGAAGTAAAGTGATGGTGCGCCAGGTATTGGCGCTCTACCAACAGAGTGAATTGTATTCAAACCTTTCCATACTGCTTTGCTGATTTTGAATATTGTTTCTTCTTTGAGTGGTTCACCATTCAAAATAGATTTGATATCACGATATCCATCAAGATATTTCAAATCAAACCATGCATCAACACCAGTAGAACCAACACCAACAACTTCCGCAAATAGGCCAGGATAAATCTGATTGAAGTGTTGAAGTTTCATCAACTGTGAGTACCAACGCATGAAACCATATTCACGATTTTCTGTACGTGACACTTCTTTACGAACTATATTATGTTGTGGTAATCTGTAAGTTTTACTTAGAGAACCACCTTTTAGTGGAATAACTATAGTCATTTTGCGCCTAATGTTTGTCCTGCTAACTCAATACCATATTCTTGTGGACTGCCTAAAACAATTGTTTCCTGATTGCTTGCTAGGCCATTCATGAATGCAGACTTATCATCTGCAATCATACTTTGAATTACATTTGAAATATAAAGTTCGTCATCTGAATGAAGTTTGTTATAGTATTCAAGATATCTATTGCCAGATTCAAAACCATACAGACCTGATGATGCGTATGGCGATATCTGTTTCTTCTCAACTATTTCTGTAACGACACCTTCATATGCACGAACATAAGAATATTTTGGTGAATTGCCAATGAATACATCAACGTATGCCGTATATGGATAAGCCAACATTTCACTTATCAATTTCAAATTACGACCAGTTACAATCGTATCTCCGTTGTGAATGAAAGTCGGCAACTCTGGATGATTCAGATAATCTATACCAATTGCTGCTGTATGTGCTTGACCTTTTGTGTCACCAATATACAGAATGTTCTTTTCATTCAAATCAAAGGGTGCAATCGTTTCAAGAAGTTGATCTTGAAAATAAACGTCACGTTTGTTTGCAACAAGAAGCACACGACAATCTTTGTGTAGATTCTTTATAATATCATGAATAATTGTGTGTCCATTCCAAGGCAACAGATACTTTGGAATATCAAAGCCAACGTCGTGAAAGCGGGTGTTGTAACCCGCCATGCAAATAACAAGATTCACTTCACTCATTTTATCCATTCTTCCATATCGTTTCTCAGCAGTGAATGCCATGTGCCATTGTACTCACCTGGTGAAAATGGATGATTGACATCAAAGTAAACAAGATTTTCGCCAGTCAATCCTTGTAGTTTCCAGTTTGCACTCATAAAATCTTCCATCATGAATTGCACACCCTGTTTATAAAACTCATCGTAGTGCTGATAAGCATATGAATACTTGTCCATATTCTCTGATGAAGAGAATGCAAACTGATCGTTACCAAAGTCACGATTTGGTGACATACGACAGTTTGGTATATACAGTTTGTTTGGATTCAGTGTATCAAATGGTATACGAACGTTGATAGCAAAGTCAAATCGTGAACGAATGACCCAATCAAACTTCATGTTGTGATATTCTTCATACTCACGTTTTGTACGCATACATTCATAAATTGCATACATTTGTGCCCACGTTGACATACGACCATCTTTGACTTTCCAGTTTGGTGATGGTGGTGGTGTGTTGGTGTATTTTGATAAATCAATCGTAGGATTTGGTGATGTGATGAAACTCTTTGCTTGATACTTTTCAGAAATCTGTTGCATTTGTTCAGCAGGCATTTCCCACGAATGTAAAAAGACAGTTACATCATTACCTTTGATGATGTTTGTATTGTGGTACTCAAAACCTTTTTCCCACATACGTGGTTGACCGGAGATACACAGTGCTATTTTCATAGTTCTCTTCCTACGTTTGCTTTATTGTCTGTGATGCCAAATGTTTTTAGTTCTTCTTTTTCTAGGACTACCATGCTATTGTAGAATGCTACTGAATACAGATTATGATATGTGTTTAGAACATCATCTGCAATTGGTGCACCCTGAAAGTGTTGTTGATTGAGAATATCTGTCACACGTTTAGAATGCTCTAAGAATGTACCTGCACCACGGAACACACCACCCCACGGCTGTGGCCAATAACTTGTATGTGTATCTTCGCAGATGAACACGCCACCTTCTTTGATGTGTGGAAATACTCTGTTGAGTGTTGTAATCTGATGATTCATTACATGTGAACCATCATCAATCACAATATCAAACTTGTTTTGTGTTGCAAGAAACTCTTCCCAAAAAGCATGATCACCTTGATCACCCATCACAATTTTGACATCACCGTTATATTCATACTTCAAACATTCTTCGTTGATATCAACAGCAACGACGGAAGTACCAGGACCGAAATACTTCAACCACATTTCAATTGAGCCTCCACCCAGAACACCAATTTCAAGAATACGTGGTGCTTTACCAACGAACTTTTTTAGATGGCGTTCATAAACATCAAAGTAACCTGACCATTTTGTAGATGGCTTATCTAATTCCCAAAACAGTTCTTTTATTCTATTTGTCGTCATATTTTGCCTCAATCACTTTCTTCCATTCTGGTACACGATCATACTGATGTACTATAGTATACTCTATTCCTGTTGAAGTTACAACCTTATCACCATCTAATTTCGGTGAAGGTTCTAATAGATGTGGTCTAAATGAATCAATCTTGCTTGGATCAGCCGTTGTACCTAATTGACATGCCCATCCAGTTTCAGATGCGGTATACATTGAAGATTCAATATAAGGATGTCTTGAAATCATTACATTGAATACCGCTTGATCAACGATTGGTATTGGACGATTGATACAGTTTAGGAATAATTGAAGTACCAAATCTCTCATTGCATAACCACGACCTGCAAGAACACCCACATTGAAAATGGTATTGTTCTTGAAATCTTCATAGATGCCTTGACCATAACATTGTGTTAGATTTTCACGTCCCCACGGCTCATCTTTATATTTCATACTCTCAGATGAAAATACCAGATGTTCTTCCTTAACTAGATTTTGTTCCAACCACTCAGATGGATTCTTTTGAAAGATAACATCTTTTACGTCTGTTGTAATAACATAACGATAAAGATTATCTTTGAGTAGTTTATAAATGTGAATGAAGCGTTCAACATGAACCATCAGTTGTGACTGATATGTTAGATTGCCTTGTCCATCTTGATTGAATGCTATGATTGAGAAGCCTGCGTCATTTACCTTTTGTACAGTATCTTTGTCGCAGTTCATAAGAATCAGGACTTTATCACCTTCAAATCCTGATGCATTGATTGAGTTTACCCAATACTTCAATTTCGACCAATCATAATTGGTCGCACAACCCACTATCAAATCCTTCATAATATCTCCAATAATTTATTTTCTGTCTGTCGTTGCCCAGTTTCCTGTAAACTTTTTGTATTGTTTTGTACTTTGACCTGGCGTGTCAGTGAGATATTTATCTCTCAGTTCTGGACGACCCCATTCACCGGCACCAGCTTTTGATACAAACTCTTGTTTCTCTGTTAGATATTCTTTGAATGTTTTCATACGGCAAATGATGAACCACAACCGCAAGTTGCAGTTACATTAGGATTTTTGATTTTGAATTGTGAACCCATCAATGATTCTTCATAATCAATTTCCGCATCATTCACATAATGCATACTAATACTATCTATGACAACCTGTATGCCATCACGTTCAAACACATGATCATCGGCTTCTGATTGTTCTTCAAGTGTAAAGCCATATTGAAAACCTGTGCAACCACCACCCTGTACGAACACACGTAGTTTCAAATCAGGATTTTCTTCATCAATGATTGATTTGATTTTCTTTGCCGCAGTTGATGTGATGTTGAACATTAGCCCCTCGTCAATGTAAGAATCTTCTGCATCTGTTTCTCAATAATAGGACCACGATTAGGCCAATGAATGTATGGCTGGCTTGCAGTCTTGTATAGATTGGTCAGAAATGGCATGATAATCTTTTCTACTTGTTGAAGTCTTTCTTTGTATTCTTCAACAGTTTCATCTTTCTCAGCAATGACTGCTTGATACTCAACTTCATCTACGGCACTGAAGCCAAAATCATCATCTGCATACTCTGCTAAAATCTTATTGATATCGTAACTCATTTGTCCCACGCTTTCTGTGCTGTAAAGTTTTTGTGACTGAATTCTAATCTATCTACCAGTTTCAATGCTTTGCCAAGGTGATCAACGGCAACAAACCCTTCGGGAGCTGTAATACGAAAGCCGTCATCGGTGCGTACAAACGTGCCGATGCTCCTAATTGTTTCAAGTTTACGGATAATCATCAACTTGGCATCAACAATCAGATTCATCAAATCAAATATTTGTTTTAGATAGATTGCATTTGAACGATAGAAACGCATGACTTCATTCTTTTCTTTCAAACGCTTTTGTTTTGTTTCTTCTTTCTTTGCGGCTAATACTTCTTTGTTTAGTTTTGCTTCAACCCAGTTTATCAGTTCTTGTGTATGAATTCTGGTGTCTGCAATCTTTTTACCTTCACGAACTTTGGTATTGTTGAACGTTTTGATTTGTGTCAGATAAGTTTCTGATGCTGCAACACGATTCAATGTCAGTGCAGGTATTGTTTGAAATAAACGACCTGCTTGTGAAAGAATTGATGTTATTTCTGCTGTCTCTTCTTCGGTGAATGTAGCAGAACCAGATGCGTCAGTAAATGATGCATCACGAAACCAAACATCTTTGGTTGTTTTCAAATGTCCGATGTCAATGTTGAATGATGCTTTCATTGTCTCAAGTGTTTTACCAGAGTATGATGTGTGAAATACCACGCCAATGTGTGCAGCAAGCATTGTTTGTGCCAACTTTGATTTTGTTGGGACTGCATATACGATTGTATTTGGTTGAAAGATGATATAATCCTCTCCATCGATTGTCTCATGCTTGATATCTCCTTTTGAGAACATCATATCACCTTGCAGTACACCTTTGATACCTAACTTAGGTAAGAATGCTAATGCAAGTTTTAGTTTTTGATTGAGTCCTTCACCTGGATGATTTTCATCAATATCTTCATCAGTATAATTCAATTTTGCGTTTTTTGCAAATACTGATTTAGTACCAACAAAGAACTTACCGTTCTCTGGATTTGTACCAGCAAAGATTGCCGGTGCGCCATCCCATTTCGTTGTCACATTCATTTTCGTGCCTGTATGACCTGCAAGCATATTGCGTAAAGAACGTAGGAAATCTATTGCTTCACGTGCACCAGTGACTCCATTGTTTAGTACATTATCTTCAAGATGTTCTAGATGAACATTCTTGCCTTCTTTACTCTCTTTTAGATAGTCCATGAATTTCATAAGTTTACTGTTACACCTTTTGATGATACTTTATCTGTAACAACTATTCTTCCAGCACTGTCTCCTCTTGATGGAGAAACGCCATATATTTTAGGTGTGCCTTCTTTATCTTTTGCATCAGGATCAAATCTCTGATCTTCTCTTCTTGCTCTCAATCTGAAAAATAATTCATGCGTTTTAGCATATTGAACAGCTTCGGTCAATTGTCCATTCAAATTTAGTGTATTTGTTTTTACGTCATATTTTCCAATAACACTCATTGGACCAATGTACATGTAATCAATCGGACCGCCCATCTTTTCATTACCAACTACAATTTTTACTTTATCTTTTGATGATATCTTTCCAAAAACATCAGGCACTTTATCACCCGGTTTCAATTTTTCTTTTGTTTTTAGTTCGGTATATGCTACCTTCATGAATTTTTTGGCTATTCCGGGAACAGCAAGTTCCAATCCTTTTAGTCCACCACCAGCCAAAGATGGCGCTGATTCACCTTTTAGAGAACAGTTTATTGGAATTTTTTTGCCTTTTACTAGCTGATAGATTACAACGTCTGTGTAAGGTTCAGAGCCACCAGCTTGTCTTCCTTTATACTTCTCTGCGCTGATAACACCTGTTATTTTTGTTTTACCTGCCACAACTGTAATAGGATTTTTTGCATTCTTCTTTACGGCATCATTGATTTGTTTTATGACGCCATTCTCTTGTCTTTCGGCTGATGCTCCTGCCATAAATCCTCCAAGTTATTAGAGTATTTATACTTTGAAGCCTCCGAACTTATTGCCAGACTGTCTCTCACGTTCGCCGAAGGTATTCAAAGGCTTGTCTGGTGGCACTTGACCTGCATCTACCAAATCATCTTGTGCTCCCTGTTCAACATCATACAGTTTCATCTTGGCTCTGTCAATACCTACGACAAATCGTTTGAAGTAATTTGGATCATTGTAACGATTCTTGAGTTGCTTGATCATTATCTGATTCAATTGTTGCAATTCTTCTGTGCTTATCAGTGCAAACATAAAGTCGGCAGTGGCTGGCAGACCAAACGATTCTGAAGTATCTTCCAAGCCTGGATCCGAGCTGGTGAAGCCACTTCTGGTAGTCTGAGTAGCAGAGACTATCGGAACATCAAACTCAACGGCCAGACCTCTCAATTCTTCGGCAATAGCCTTGATATAAGAATAACTGTTTACGTTAGCACCAGGCTTGATTCTGGCACTTGCACAAATATTCAAATAGTCAATAAAAATGATGTCAGGTTTGAAACTCTTTTTGAGTTGCAATTCATTCAACAATGCACGAAAATGAAGTGCTGATGCAGCGGCAGTTGGATATTCTTTGATGATCAATTTACCATGTGTCTTTACTTTGAGTGCAGAGAACTTTCTATCATAGTCTTGTTTACTAATAGAGTTCAAGTCTGCAATGTCAATATTCAATAGATTGGCATCAATACGTTCAGCAATACGTTCTTCTGCCATTTCCATGGTTATATACAACACGTTCAGACCTTGTGCAAGACAAGAACCAGCAACGTGACACATGAACAATGACTTACCAACACCAGTACCAGCAAGTGCAATGTTCAGTGTTTTCTTTGGCAGGCCACCTTTTGTAATCTTGTTGAATAGATCAAGATCAAATGGTATCTTTGTTTCATGACGATGGTAGAATTCAAATCGGTTGTCTGAGTCATCGATATAATCGTGACCGACAGACCTGTCAAATGATACACCAAGTGCATCACTCAACAATTTTGGAATCATGCCCTTATCTTCTTTGTTCTCTCTTTCATCAAGAATCTTGACAGACTTCATGATGGCATTGTAGATTGCTTTGTCTTGGCAAAACTTTTCAGTTTGCTTGATGAGCCAGTCTACATCAGTTGGATCATTTTTGTCTGCATTGATTTCACGAATCATTTCAACCGCATTTCTGACTTGTTCTTCTGTCAGTTTACGTGATTCAGTAAAGTTTATTACAAGTGATTCGTATGTTGGAAGATGTTTGAATTGATGGATGTGACTATTGATTTCCTCAAAGATATTTTTCTCTGTGGTATCGGAGAAGTATTCGTTCTTCAGAAACGGAATAATTTTTCGTGCATATTCTTCATTAAATATCAAGTTCTTCAGAATAATTGTTTCGAGTCTTTTCATTATCGCTTTCCATGAGTATTAGAGTTAGTATGTCACCTATCATTGTATGAAATTCTTCGTCAGTTTGCAACTCATGAAGGGTGAAATTACTGGTGTTGATGAGAGTGTAGTCGAATACCATTCTGGCTACTTCACCCTCTTCAACAATTTTTGCTTGTCCATAATGATACAAGACACCAGCATACTTTCCTTTGAGTATGCCGATGCCTGTTATCTTGCCATCATCAGATTGGACAAGTTGAAAATCTTCATCAACTTGATACTTCATCTGCTTCTTCTTCCAGAACGCTATCTTGTCCCATAATGCTGCTATAAGTGATTTCATATTTTTTCCTTACGAACTCTTTGAAACGCTCATCAGCAAGAATATCTTTCCAGAATTCTTCCGTCTGTGTATCAGCAAAACGTTTCTTTTCAAGAACTTCACCAGTTTCTTGATCTACTTTGGCATACCAACCATTGCTTGGCTTAGTGACGAAATTGCCTTCGAGTGCAATATCCAATAGACCAGACCACTTGTTGATACCACCGTCAAAAGATACAGTAACAGGTATTTTGGATTTTTCTCTGACATATCTACTCTTTTCTACATTGATGATAAAATTGTAGCCGACAATCTCTGTACCATCTTTGTCTTGTTGACGACCAAGAATCCAAATTGTGTCTGCTGAATAATATGAGCCTGTGCCACCACCAACAATGTCTTTCGGAAACATACCAATCTCTTTGTATGTGTGATTGACAACAACCATAGGAATATCTTTGATAGTCAAGTGTGGTGTCACCATGCGGAACAAAGACTTCATCTGTTTTGCTCGACTCATATCAGCAACAGATTTACCTTCGATTGAATCTTCAACTTCTTTCTTTGATGCCAGATTACCAATTGAATCTAGCACGATAATTACTTTATCAGTCTTTTCGATGTTCTGTAATTGATTCATGATATCATGCTTCAACTGTTCAACATCTGTGATAGGTGTATGTAGAACACGTTCAGTATCAATACCAAACGCATCAAAATATGATTGTGGTGTGCCAAACTCTGAATCATAAAACAAAACAACAGCATCATCATACTTGTTCATGTATGATTTTGCCATCAGAAGAGCAAAGGCAGTTTTGAAGTGTTTCGATGGACCCGCAAACATCGTCAATCCTGGTGTCAGACCACCATCAAGATTGCCTGATAGTGCCACATTCACGATAGGCACATCAGTTTGAATCATGTCTTTCTCTGTAAAGAACTTAGATTTAGAAAGCACCGAAGTTTCTTTGATCGTCGATGCTTTCTTTAGTTTTTCAAGTACGCTCATCAATATCTCCAATATTTGCGATTTTGTCTTTTGGTATTACTGTGTGTTTATCATCACTAAAGAATGATTCTAAACTATTTGTTGGTGGTGTGTCAATCTTTTTCTTCTTTGCTACCTTTTTGACTGGTTCGGGTTCATCTTTCTCTTCTTTGATTCTACGATATGTTTGATTTGCCGCAATCAACAATAATACGGCTAATGGATCAAATACCACAATGATCACAAAGATTACCAGACGAACTGCTTTATCAATCAAGTCACGATCATGTGTGCCATATACAACTTCAGCAACATATTTTATAGGCCCCAAATCCGACTCAGCCTTGCGAACTTCCAAGGATAGAGGAAGTTTTTCTTCCGTGAGTAACTGTATCTCTTTTTGTAACCTCTTAGTCTCAGCAATGATTCTCTCACGGTCTTTCTGTTGGGCTTTCCTGATCTGATTTGCCCTCTCGGCACCTTTCTCATCTTTCGACCTGCCCATAACTTGATCGACAGCCTCATCATACTGACTAAGATTCTTGTTGTTCCTCTCAATCTGCGATTGAATAACTTTGATCTTTTCCTCATAGATTTCTACCTTTGCTACTTGTGGTGCTACAGTGCTTGAATGTTCAATGTGTGCCTTTGAAAGATAACCAAAGATTCCCATTGAAGTGATGCCCATCAACAGCACCACAGCAATGAGAAAATAAAGTTTGAGTGCTGAGAATGTTGACTTCCAATGATTATACACCCATGATACAGTTACCAGTTTTGCTGCTTCAAGCACAGAACCCATAATGATAATAGGCCAGTATGAACCTGGAAATATCTGTGCAAGTCCAATAACCGAGTAATAAGCAGCAATACCCGATAAAGCAATAGCAGTCAAAAATGGTAGTATTACGTGTATCATCCGAAGAAATCTTCAAGTGTAGACCTTTTCTCAGTATTCCAACCAATGCATGTTAGAATGATTTGAATTGGATCAATGAAAGTCTTTTCAAATTGTGTTTCATAATCAATAAACGGCTGCAAATCAAACTCTTTAGGCAATCTCATTGGAAATGAAACAACCGTATCTTTGAAATGATTTGGCGTTTTTAGATAGGTAAACTTTAGTTTCTCACCTTCTTGCAAAAGAGGATACTTATTAGTTATATTATACTCTTTTAGAAAGTGATTGTAAAGTATCGCACCCTTGACATGAATAGGTGTTCCTTTTTTATATATTGTTTTGGAATCAGAATAATCTTTCAAACCATTGAGTCCACGTGGAAAAGATATATCTTCAACAGGTAGTTTCATAAATTCTTGTTTGAAATCGGCAATAAACTTTTGAACGGTTTGTTCATCTGTGTTTACAACCAAATCTACCAATTCATACATCTTGTCACGTACAACGGTAGGTGTTGATGACTTGACCATTTCAAGACCCATGACTTTGAGTTTTGGCTTGGCATATCTGACACCTTCGTTATCATACACATTCAGAATATATCGTTTCTTTGCTGTCCAGATACCTTTATCGGACAAGCCCTCACGTTTCATTTGCATTTTTTGGTCGAACGCATGAACATATTCAGCAAGTTCCTGATAACTCTGATCGATATATGGTTGAATCTTCTCTTCACAGATTTTGTCCATGAAGGCGATAACTTTCTCAGTTGATGGTTTTTTCTCATACACAGAATTAACCAATGGACCAAGATTGAGATAGATAGAATCTGTATCCGAAGCAATAACATAGTCAGTATTAGATTTTAGGATTTTATTCAAATATTCGTTGAGTTTATTTTCAATCCAACGAATGGATAATTGACCAGCTTGAGTAATAGCAAGTGCCTGACGCAAATCATAAAACCTGAAATACTGAGAGCCCATTGCGCCGTAGGCTGAGTTTAGTGAAACTTTCTTGGCAAGTTGAAGATTGTTGTATCTTGCAATCAACTTTTCAATTTCTTTTCTTTTAGATTCATTTGTTTCTTTTTCGTAATCTTTCTGTGATTGAATCATCAACTTCTTGAACTTCTTACGATCTTCATACATATCAACCATCATGGCTGGCAGAAAGCCTTGCTTGTCTGTGCGGAAGAACTGTCCATTTGGTGTGATTGTGACCTTTTCAAGTTTATTGGTGTCTAGTTCTCTATTCAGTAAACTTTCAACGGATGCTTTCACTGCAAGATCACGCATTTCATCAGTATAATCACGTGTCTCAACAAGTGTTTCTGGTGAAATATTGTATTGCATAATCAAATGTGGATACAGACTGTTCAAGTCAAATGATGCAACCCAATCGTGCATACCAATCTGTGGCTCTTTGACATATGCACCCTCAAACGCTTCATTCTTTTTCGCAATACGGCGTGGAGGTACAACAACATTTCTTTCTAGCAGATAGTTGTAGATCAGTGCGTCCCACATTCTTGTCTGTGCAAAGACATCATCGTAGTTTGTCTTGGTATCATACGCAAGAGTCAGTGCTAGTTCAATCAACTTCAACTTATCTTCAAGTCTTAGAACCAGTTTTACGTCTTTGATGTTATAGTCAATGAACTTTTGATAGTCAAGTTTGTATAATTGATGAAGGCTGTCATACTCATCATATGACAACTTACTCTCACCAAGTTCTACGTTGGCAACCGTATCAAGACGATAGTTTTCAATGTTTCTGCCACCTGGAGCATACCATTGATATAGCTCAAGATAGTCAAGTGCAGACACACCCACAATATCATAAACTGTTTGTTCTTTACCTTTGAATACGGTGTCACGTTGAGAGATTATTTCCCAAGGTGACATTTTCTTTACGTCATCTTCGCCAAGTACACGTGTGATACGATTGATAAGATAAGGAATATCAAAGAACTTGATATTCCAACCAGTAACAACGTCAGGGTGATCGCTTGTCCAATCAGCAAGAAAACGTTCACACAAGTCGATTTCATCTTTGCAAGTAACATAATCTACATTCTCATCATTGTTGCGATATGATCCACATCCATAGACTTTAGTTTTACCACCCAGTCTGTGAATACCAATTGCAGTGATAGGTTCAGTTGCTTTATATGGATTAGGAAAGCCATTTTCTGAACCAACCTCAATGTCTATGAAAGCAACATGTAACTGAGAAATGTCCCAATCAATAACGCCTCTAAAAGTGTCAGCAATGAATGCGTATTCATAGCGTGTATTGCCATAGATTTTAAAGTTTGCAACTTCTTCATAACGTTTGACAAAATCACGTGCCTCCCGAATAGTTTCAAATTTCATAGGTTCCAGCGGCTCATTGAATAGTGAGCGCCACTGTGATTGTTTGTTAGACTGTAAAAACAAAGTCGGAGAGTATTTGACTTTGCTCTTTACTCTCCGACCGTTTGTTACGCCACGAAACAATATATGATTACTGTGAACACATACGTTTGTATAGTATTTTGACATTAAAGTTTTAGTCCTGCTGGTGCTAATTCGATTCTACTAAACATTCTACGATATTGTTCTAACAAATCAGAAACAGGTGTGTTGATTGTTAGAATATCGGCATTTTTGAGATTTATGCCTTTGTCGAATTCCTCAACAAAAGCAAGATATGGCGCAAATCCAACACCACCAGGATCATTTGCAGAACGTGGTGGTACCGAAATTACTTGAACTGGATTTTTGACAATGATTCCAATATCACCTTCATCAGCAATTTCACCGATGATAGTTTGATGTGTTTTGAACGTGATACATTTTATGTTCATACTGTTACCTTAGTTGTTGGTTCATAAACGTCAAGTGTGACCCATTTTTTAGGAAACAACATTTCACGACCACGAAAGTC
>JACCDX010877838.1_pt1 | contig 32377 bp, 38 predicted proteins | sample 7449681 | NCBI WGS metagenome assembly JACCDX01 (sample SAMN15323450, study PRJNA562643) | freshwater metagenome | isolation source: river surface water | place: USA:Blue River Watershed | collected 2017-08-18
CTTTGACCAGCTGCGGTCCGCTGTTCGCAAGGACATTCAACGCGGCAAGGCCGCCCCAGGTGCCGCAGATGCAGCCGTCGCCGAACTCCGCTCCAGAATCCTCGCAGCGACCCATCATGAGTTCACGTCCCTTGGATTCACAGCCACCTTCGCCGACTGCACAGAGCAGGACTGTGAGCCCGACCAGGTGATCGCCGGCAAACCGATGATTAACACAGCACCGATCAAAACTACAGCTGCCAACATCAACATCTATCGGTCGTTCGGTCTTCCAACTGCTGTTCCAGAGTAAATCACCTAAAGCGGCAATTCCCCCTTACATTCAGTCGTTTGTATGTCTTCACCCGATAACCTTTGTAACTCCCATATAATTCAGATATCTAGCCTCATACCGCAAATAAGCGAATTCAAGATCAGTGCTGACCAGCTTGCCGCTCTCCTGGAGATTCCGAATTGTATGCTTGCTGGTGGTGCTGCAGTAAATATTCTCTATAATCATCTGCATCCAGACAATCAGAAATCAATGAATCTTAATGAATCTGCCCTTGATTTTTTCATTTATGATCCACAGCTTGAGCCCGGTAAATACGATAAATATAATTGTCATAAGAATACTGTATTTCAATCATTTAACTCTATATTAAGCATGTCTGGATATATTATAGAGCACGCCAGAATACATGTTATGGAGATGTGGGCCGATAAGTATCCTAACATGATGGGTAGCACACAGTTTAGCTACAAACGCTGGGTTCATCCAGTAGAGCGTGTGAGAGTTACTCTGTTCTTCACATCAACTCCGCCTGATGAGACACTTCTTAATTTTGAATTGCCGATCTGTCGTGCAAGAGTTGTAGGAGATGCATTACAGTGGACAGAACAATGTGAACGAATCCTGTGTGAACACCATATGAAAGTATCTCCACCAGATGCGAGCTCTGTACCGTACAATCTGCGTGTTGATAGATATGAACGCCGATATGGCCTTACTGTGTGCTATGATTCTTAACTGATAACCAAAACACAAACCACTTAAAGGTGACACCCACTGGCATGCATCGGAATGACACTTACGATGCCTGACATTCTATACGAACAATACCGCCTGAACACAGACAGCGTTATGGCCCAGCTGGCCGACTTCGGTCTTACAGCCAAACAGCTGTACAAACTTCTGCACCGCCAACCTTGTATGCTCGCCGGCGGCGCAGCCGCAAATATCTTCTACAACTATCTGAATCCAGATAACCAGAAGCCCATGGATCCTCAAGCTGATCTGGACTTCTGGATGTATGACCCACACATTGATGCACAGCGTGATCCAGATCGGTACGAGATATTTGATGAGTTCAGTCTGACACTGACCGCAGCCGGCTATGTCCAACATCACCGTCACCCAGCGGTCGCGGTCTGGTATCAGCATGCCTTCGCCGTGCAGGGCAACACAAAAATACGCTGCAACTGGTGGGTTCATCCAGTCACGGGCAAGCGCATTCAGCTCATCTTCACATCCACTAAGCCTGGGACTACACTTCTGAACTTTGATCTTCCCATATGCCGCGCAGCCATCCGAGCATCGGGCGGTACTTTCCATCTGCAGTGGTCGGGGCAGGCAGAAAAGGTCATGCGTGATCGCGTGATGACGGTGCCACAAATCCCGGCACAGACCCCATTGTTCGCCTATCGCGTGGCCAAGTACCGAGACCGCTACGATCTTACAATCCGCCATGAGTCCTAGACGTGTACGATGATCTCCGTACTCCCGATGCTACCGGCGGTCTCTCCCTCATGCACCAGATGCACTACCTTGAGTTCCGTGGCACGTTCAAACCGCACCGCGCGCCCGATGACCTGCCGTTCCATCTCTACATTCATTTTGTGATACAGGACCACATGCGTGGCCGCCTCCAGATTGATACCCGCACCCACGTGACGTGCGTTCATGCAGAGCACTCGTACCTTTCCATCGCGGAACTGTTTACGGAGCTTCTCCACACGTGCCGCTGATCCCATCAGCAGTTCGCACTTGATACCCTTGCCAGCCAGCATCTCACGAAGCCCCTTGAAGGATGCTTCGTGTGCCGAAAAGACCAGGATACGGTCGTTCTCTGTAGACTCCGACAGCAGCTTCAGGAGTGCTGCACCCTTTGTGAGTACTTTTGGTTCCTCCACCACATCCTCTGTATTATTCTCTGTAACCGGTCCATTACCGACGACCATCAGATTAGACACGGAGCCAACCGACTGGCGACACAGTGGGCACATGGTCTTCTTTTTCATGCACTCACACAGACACTCCAGGCAGAATGTTTGCCGGCAGCATGGCGTCAACGTCGCCGTTCGCGGTGCATCATAACAGATAGGGCACGTGGCGGTCTCCACGGATGCCAATCGCGCCTCCAGATCCGCCAGCTTCTCCTCCAGTCGCGCCACCTTCTCCGTTTCGCGCTCAATCGCATGCTTCTTCGCGGTCGCCGATGAATACTCCATATCGGACTTGAACGCCAGCAGTTTCCGCGCCTGCTCCAGATCCGATCGTAGACTCGCGGTCACCGTCTGCGCCAGCGTTTCCTTGGAAGCCGCCTTGAGGCCGAGAGCTGACAAAGCTGCCGCCGTGTCACCAGCATGCAGCGCCTCCATGGCCGCCGGTGAAATATAATCCTGTAGGACCGACAGATTCGCGGGTGCCTGACACACAATCGTATCATGCGAGATCATGGGCACCGACAGACTTTCATTAATCCAGGCATCCGAATTCCGCAGAAACAGAGCTAGATAGCGTGTATCGCGCATGTCACCGATAGCGTGACTGACAACATTCTGCGTAGACCGAATCCCCGCTATCGCACCATCGCCCAACAGTGCGCGTGTAGCCGGTGGCAGATTCGTCATATACCAGGACGAGATTCCATTGGGGTGGATCATATTCAACCAAGAGCCCGTGATTAGCCATAGAAATCGCGCACCAATCTCAGATGAACGCACGGGGAAGGTCAGAGTGTCGGCCTCATCCAGGAACACCCGTGACCAGACGAGCCGGTGGAATGGTAGGCCGTGGAATTCCAGTGCACCCCGGAACTTCTTGAACATCGTACACGACACCACGACTAACTCTGATCCGAACACCTGTTCATAGAAGGCAGCAGTATCATAGTCACAGTCCTTTGTTCGCCGAACAATATATGCCTTCAGGTTCGTCTGTGTCTTGATATATTCATCCCACTGCTGCACCACATTATGCGGTACAACAAACAGTGCCGGTGTAATATGAATCTGACCATCGGCATCAGCATGTGATCGTAGACGCTTTGTCACCTCTGCCCCGCCACCGTTACTATCTATAGGTGTAGGTGCAGGTACAGCCCGTGCATGAATATGCTGCGCCCATCCGCATTCGCGTACACGGAGAGTATGCGCAGTAACTGGCGCATCCCGCACAAGTGATAGGGCCACCAGACTCTTACCAGCACCGACCCGATCTGCGATCACACCGTAGCGTGCAACCAGCGTCGGCTGCATGATGTCATCAATTCGCGCCTTCTGTTCAACACCCCGTGCTGCCTCCAGCAAACTCAACTGGTGTGGGCGCAGCTTAGCCGTGATACACGTCGGTTGCACCGCACGTGGAGACTGCGCATTTAACTGTTTGGCGGTCGCAGTTTCCATGTACTCCTTGATTGACGCTGCCCATGATGCCATAAAACCGGTATTCTTCTTCACACACAGAAATCCCCGTTTAGGCTTCGGCCGCACCCACAATAGCGATATTAAAGAATACACAGGCTAAGACAGCAGAATGTCCTCTGCGTATCCATTTGTGTCTGTACTGACACCGACCTACAATCGTCGTGCCTTCATCCCTACCGCCATAGAGTGCTTCAAGGCACAGACCTATCCCATGAATCGCATGGAGTGGATTATTCTGGACGATGGCACCGACCCTGTGGGCGATCTGTTTGCCGCCAGCGGACTTACAAATGTGCGCTACACCCGCATAACTACAGGCAAGATGACGATCGGTGCCAAACGCAACCAGTTAACGGATCTGGCAACTGGTGAGATATGTGTCTGTTGGGATGATGATGACTATTATGTACCAGATCGGGTCAAGAAAGCCGTGCACAAGCTCCGTTCGTTCAAGGGTGGGGCTGTTCCGATAGTCGGTGCATCGCAGAGCTACCTGTACTATCCTTCCCTGGATCAGATCTATAGTTTCGGCCCGTTTATGAAGAATCATTGCACAAACGGCACGATGGCGTACTGGACATCCTATGCAAAGGCGAATCGCTATGACGACAATGCGGAAAAGGCGGAGGAGCGCATGTTTACACGGGAGTGGAAAACACCCGTGGCACAGCTGGAACCCCAGGATGTGATGTTAGTTATCTGCCACAACCGAAACACGGTTGATAAACGGGGCGTCCTTGATCGCGGTGGGCCTACACTCCGAAAGCTCTCCGTAAAACTCAAGTCTATTGTGAAGTCCGCGGCAATTCGCGAGTTCTATGCATCGTTGGTGGACGATATTCCGCTAGAGGATGAGGAACCCCCAACAATTACTGTGACGGAGCTATCTCAGCAGCAAGAGCCTGTGCCCCCTGAGACCAAGCCGCAGGCCGACCAATCGCACCCAGGTCCCGCGCCCTTGTAAATAGCTCCTCATTGACCACTGCAGCCTTAGAAGGATCCACTAATAGAGCTGATGCGGCCTCCTCATATGCCCCGTCATCCCATTTCATCTGGAACGGTGCTGCGAACCAACGGAAGAAACGGAATAGCGGAGCACTCCACCCCGTGACCGTGAATGCTTCATCGGATGTCAGCGACAGCGGGAACAGGCCGAAATAGTGCTGCTGTTTGAAGAGTCCACCGATCTTCGGTGCAAGAAGTCCGAATGTCGCAGCGTTGAGCATCAGCATGAGGAATGTCGGTACAAATGCCAAGAGACCCAAGAATCCTATCACGATTCGCATGAGCGCACCGTGATAGATGTAGCGATTCATCACGTATGAAACCGGCAGCGCTGCTGCGTGTATGACTGACAGAATAATAAGACCGGATGCCAGTCCCGTGCCCATTGCAGCTGCTATCTTACCACCATCCATGATATCCCCTACTCCGTCGCCGTTATTTTGGCCAGTCGCGATATTTCGCAGCCCCGAAGAGAGAGGAATGAAGGCCATCAGCAATCGTCGCACACGCAAGGCACCCGCAGCCGGATCATGGATCATTGCCATTCCCAGCTATCGGCGCGCGGAGACACTCCGCGACAAGACCCTCCAGGTGCTCAAACAGTACAAGGTGCCCGCGGCAAAGATTCACGTGTTCGTTGCCAACAAGGAAGAGGAGAAGGCTTACAAAGCCACCCTGGATCCCAAAACATACGGCCACATGCACGTCGCAGAGCCCGGTATGGCCGCCGTACGTAACTACATCACACGTTTCTTCCCTGTGGGCCAGGCGATATTCAATATGGATGATGATATCCGGGGGTTCATTGAGTACAGCGAAGGCGCCAAGCGCAACGAGCGCCCGCTCCGTGATCTGTCAGCCGCGATTACAGAGGGCTTCCGTCAGGCCCGCGCCACCGGATACCGCCTATTCGGATTCTACCCCGTGGCGAACGGCTACTTCATGAAGGGAGGTCCACCCACGACAGACATACGCTACATCATCGGCTCTGTATGGGGCATCCTGAATCCCGGCCCTATCCTTACGGTCACCATTGACGACAAGGAGGATTATCTGCGTTCGGTGATCATGTATCTGCTGGATGGTGGTGTACTCCGCTTCAACAATATCGCGCCCCAGTCCGCATACTACAAGGAACCCGGTGGTATGCAGGAGACACGCACTATGAACCGCATTGAGACATCGGCCCGTGCGATGGTGTCAGCCTTCCCCGACCTGGTCACAATTAACTTAACCAAGAAGTCCGGTATGCCCGAGGTGCGTCTCCGCGACAAGCGCCCTGAGGAGGAACGTGTGTTCGGACCCGCAGCTCTGAAGGCCTACACGATGCCGCACATCAAGAAAGACTAAGGCCAGTATAGAGAAGATGATTCCCATTACTGCTAATGATGGTCAGGAGCAGCAGAGCGTTCGTAAGTATATACCGTTTGATCGGATTGATGCTGCAGGCGAAGATGGTGTGTTAGTACATGCTGTGAAGAAAGAAGGAAATACATACACATATGTTGGATACGGCCATGCAATCTATGATGAAGCGCATGATGTATTATCTGTGAGCAAATTGGATGAGGATGACTGGGAAACGTTTTTGGCAATAAAGAGCGATCAATATGCAGCGGGTGTGAATCATGATGGCTATATGTTTTTTGAGGAAGCGGTGCAGATGGGTGGAGGTCGCAGGACCCTTAAGGGAGGTCGCAAGACCCGTAAGGCCCGTAAGACCCGCAAGGATAGTCGTAAGGCTAAGAAGGGCGGTCGTAAGAACCATCGTCACACACGCAGCCGTCGCCACTAAAAGTGACAATACCCCACCGTACTAACACAACTCAGTACGATGCTCACATACGACGATATTGCCACCTACTGCCTGGACACCAATCCGGCCCTCATCTATCTGTCCATTGGATGCGCCCAGAATGGGAATCCCGTTTCCAATGAACAGCAGCTCCCACCCTTTATCCGCGACTGGCCCACATCCGGTCGCATCCTCCTGATTCTGGTGGATCCCGCCCTGGAGTCACCGCCCCAAGTTGCCAAAGATCTGGACATGCCGGACTATGATGAGTTCGCACCAGTGAACCGTCACGGTCGCTTTGACATCATCACCGTGCGTAACCCCTTCATCTGGACTCGTGATGAAGAGAAGGTGATGATGGATGCCCTGTATGTTCTGTGTCTCCACACAAACACACAGATGATTGTCCAGGATTACAGCGGCATCAACATCCACAAGTACTATCCGCTGCGCTCATTCAGCTCAGACATCCTGGATTGCGTGCTCTTTGACGTCACGCAGCGCGACGGGGGCTGTTCGGTGAACTGGGCGATGAACCCACCCCAAATCTGGCATCCGCGCACCAAACGGTTCGTACACGCCTGGAATCAGCCGCTGACCGACATTAAGGGTGGTGTGACCGAACGCACGTACAAACAGCAGCTGAACGAACGTATCAACATCCTGACAAACTACGTGAACCGGCTTTACCACATTCAGGCGGGTACCCAGGAGCCCCGTGACTGGTGCACCCCCGAACGCGTGATCGCGGATGCAGAGTGGCTGTTTGATGTGTATGATGTTCCAATGGAAACTGACAACCCTATCCTCCGTGTTCTGATCACCAGGATGCACAAGGATATCCTCACAGCCGAATGCGGGGCTGCACCATCCGATGAAGAGGTCAGACGATTCATTGATCTTCCATTCGCGGAATATCAGAATGCCATCCGCCGAGCCGTGACAAATCCCCAGTCCAGACTAGAGAATGGCAATGTCTAATCGTGCCCTTGTGTTCGCCAAGTGGATGTACTGGATTCTGCTGGGCTTCGCCCTTCTGTACACATGCTACCTGCTCTTCCAGAGCGGCCGCCCCGTAACAGGCGTGCTCTTTTTTGTCGTTGGTAGCATGCTTCTGTATATGATGTTCCACTACTACTTCCCGCCCGGTGATCCCAGCAGCCAATGGCCGCCTTATGTTACCGCGTGCCCGGATTATCTGACACTGATCGCGCCGAATGCCTGCGCAGACTATGTTGGCTTGCACAGCCCCATTCTCCAGAAGTCTGATCCTGCACACCCGCCTGCTATAACGGATACGAAGCATGTCTTCAATGCTGCGGGGACTGTCCATGAGAAGGCGGCCAGGGCACAACAGTATGGACTGAGCTGGGAGGGTATCGCCTAAGCGATACCCAACCGTGTGTCACGGGAAGGCATCAATTAATTGATGCCGACAGTCAGCCTCTGGCTGACGAGGGTATCGCCTAAGCGATACCCACTGTTCGCCGCCTTCTTAGACGGCTTCAAAGGGATTAACTGATGTTAATGCCCAACCGTGTGTCACAGAACAGCAAAGACCCACCTAAAGAGTGAACACCCTACACAAGTAATGTACCGCATTTACGCCGTAGATCACACCGGTCGCAAACAGCAGTCCGTCACCGAAGCCGAATGGGAGGATACCATGGACATCTTCGGCGGAGCCCCGTTCACCTTCGCATTTCTCGGAAAGCCAGCACAGCCACCCGCCCAAATCAACGGCTGGCACACCGCTCTCAAGATATTTGAGCACGCCACACCCGAAGTGGACCACATGCTTGCGTTCCTGAAGGCCACAGCCACTGCCGGCCAATCACTCCAGGCCGTGTTCGTCGGCTTAAACCAGATGCACTGAAGAGAGCTCCAGAGGAGAGATGTCTTCAGAACAACCATCCGCCCTGTTGCATCGCGATCATTATAATGCTCTACTAGAGTGGGCCCGGAAGCCCGCACCCCGTACACCTGTGGTAGTTTTCTTGTATGGCCCACCAGGTGTCGGCAAAACCACGCTGGCACACCGCGTCATCAATGATGCCGGCCTGCGCGCTGTAGAATGCAACGCCTCACAGTTCCGTCATAAGGCCGCCATGTCCGAGCTCATTGAGCCACTGCTGAACTCCGCAAACGTTAGTGACTTCTTTCGCCCCGAAGGTCACCGTGCAATGGGCATTATTCTGGATGAGATTGATGGGATGTCAGCCGGTGATCGCGGTGGCCTCAGCGAGCTCGTGCGTATCCTGAAGGATTACAAGGGGCCCAACGCCATCATCTGTATCAGCAATGAGTGGACTGAAAAGCGCTATCAGCCCCTGATGCGTATCGCCCTCTGCCGACACATCACGCCGCCCGATCTGGCCTCATGTGCAGAATGGATGGGCAAGGACCCCGCCACTGTGGAACCGCTCTGGGTTCGTCACAATGGTGACTTGCGTAAGCTGATTCAGTGGTCAGCGGGCGCCGGTTCTGAGTCCGACACAACAAACGATATAACACGCTCTATCACGGTTCAGGATCTGGTGCTTCAGCTACTCCGTGGAGAACTGGATATGCAGGAGGACCTCCACTTGGATAACAACGATCTCAATCTGGCAGGCCTACATCTGCACGAAACGCTGCCTGACTGGATCCGCGAACATTATGGCGACGACAAGGGTGGCTGGCAGATGTATCGCGACTGTCTGAACTCCATTGCCCGCAGTGATCGTCAGGATTACTACACATTCTTTCACCAACACTGGTCACTCTTCCCCCTCAGCTTCCAGAGCAAGCTCCAGGCCGTGAATCATCGGCTATTTGTTCAGCAGCAGCCACCGGCCCTGATTCCTCCTGGCAAGGGCTGGAAGTTCCAGTACACAGCGGTGTTAGCCCGCCAGTCCTGGCTCTTCAATCAGTTCAAGTATCTGTGCGAGATCCGTGATGTTCTGGAGGCATCTCCTCTGCGCGACGGCGGCCTAGAGGCCGCCTTATGGATGGCATCGGCACTGAACGCCGCCTCATCCGATGGTTCTCATTTGCTGACCACGGGCTCTCTCCTGACAAAGCCCGCCACTGTACCAAAGGATCGGGTTCAGCGCTGGCTCAAGACGCTGGCTGTGCCAGAAGTCCCGCCCTGCCCTACAGCAGGATTGCAGCCAAAAAGCCCAGCAAAGCGCCGGCAGGCACCGTAACCAGCGTAAACCACGGCCAGTACGCCACCTCACTATGCGGATCCACGGTGGCGGCAATCAGACCCAAAAACAGCGGTGCCAAACCCAACAGCAGCCCATACAAGAAATACACCGGCTTCATCTATTACAGGCACTGAGAAAAGTGTGGCCGACCATCCGCCCCAATTCCCGCATATGTGAATGCCCCCCATCCATATATGTTGTAGATCTCACCCGCAGCCAGCGGCATCTTCTCCGCAATCAAACCGTTCAGCTCCGCTGCATCCAACATTCGGAAGACCGCCGAACGCCCCATCACATTCATCCAGCCAACTGCGCCCTTGTAACCACCCCCAATGCCACCCGTTTTCCGCCCAACACCTTCGTACTGGTCCCGCTCCTCATTATAGCGACCCACCGTCACGAACATATGGTACTTGAGCTGCACGGTATTCCCTGGCCACACACAGTCAGCGCGTATATCCTTCCGTGACACCCAGAAGTGCTCCCTGGGGCGATCACATGATGGATCATCGTAGACCGCCAGTGCAACGGGGTCAATCGCGGCAAATGTATAGAATGGTTCTGCTTTGTGCATGTGCATCGTACTGTGACTATACCAAACAGCCATCGCACCTTCACCTTTATGCCAGCCATAAGTAGATGGAGCCCCTCTTCCCGCAGTTCGGTTTCCTATATTGCCTGAACGATGGTCACGAGATATTTGTTGTACAGGATGTGCTGAACACAATCCTTGTTATGAAGGGCATTCGGCGCGCATATCTTCCTTCAAAAGCGATAATAGCCCATGCCATTGTGCACTACTTCTCTCCGCACGTCAAAACCCTGGACTACAATGGTCGCCCCGATCTGAAGTTCGTTGTTAGAGCCGATTCAACCGCCACACCTCCTACTACACACGAAGAGGTTGGCAAGCTGCTGGGTTACATGTGCGCAGATGAATGGGAGCACACCCTGCGCATGCCGCAGAAGGTCTTCTTTGAGTTCATTGCAAAACTCAAGAACGGATCTGAGTTCCAACTGTTCAGTTTTGTGTGTTTATCCGATGCCAAACTAGCGGAAGCCCGTCTACTGAACACCCATGTTGCCATCGCACTTCTCAGTGACCCACTGGCCAACAAAATTGTGAAATCCGTGGTGCTGAGAAAGGGTGTAACGCATGTTAGTGAAGGGGCCATGACTAAGGTCACAAATGTTATAAACTATGGAGAAAACAAGCGGTTCGCTAATGCGCGTTAACATAGTCATCCAGGGTCTTCAAACGCTCCAAGCGCCCGTTCGCGGTCATCCAGACTTCAGTGGCCAGCGTCTCCAGGAAATCCAGATCGTGGGACACCAGCACTACCGCACCAGGGAACTCTAGCAGCCCAGCAGCCAATCCATCAATCGTCTCAATATCCAGATGATTCGTGGGTTCATCCATCAGCAGAATATCCGGCCCCTGTGCGGCCAGCGATGCAAAGTAGACCCGTGCCTTCTGCCCGCCTGACAGAGTTCCGATCTTCTGTGACTGTTCAGCACCCTTGAGGCCCGAAGCCCCCAGAATCTTCCGCACAAGTGCCGGTTCTGCAGCAGTAACACCCCCCACGAACTCCAATGGAGTCTTATCAGCCGGCAGCAAGTGGTAGAAATGCTGATCAAACTTGCAGATACGCAATCCAGGTCGGCGTTCCACGTGGCCTTCGTCATTCAGAGCTGTTAGTTCTCCTGCTAGGAACTTGAGGAGCGTGGATTTGCCACTGCCGTTCGCACCGACGAGCGCCACACGGGATCCGCCGTACAGGCCGAAGGTTGCCCCCGCTAACACGATCCGCCCATCATAGCCGAGATCCGCTTCATCCGTGGAAATCAGTCGGCGGTCTTCCTCTTCGCCACCCACTTCACCGAAGAAGAACCGTGGCTTGTATGGTGCCTCTGGGCGCACGACACCTTCACGTGCTTTCTTTGCAAGCAGTGCTTCTGCAGCCGCCCGCGCCTGCGGTGTACCCTTGCCCTTGAGTGCTGTCACCTCCTTCTCCAGAGCAGCCCATGCCTTCGCCGCGGCCTTTTCATCCAGGTCCCGCTGTTTGAGATAGCGGTCATACCGACACTTGTAGGTGCGCAGCCGCCCCGTCGCAATTTCCCAGATAGAGTTCGCCACACCGCGTACGAAGCCCCGATTGTGACTGATCACCACTACAGTACCGGTGATCCGCCAACTGGCCAAGAACTCCGTTAGCCAGATCACACCGTCCAAGTCCAGATGGTTTGTCGGTTCATCCAGGAGAAGTAGGTCCGGTTCCATAAAGAGCCCCTGTGCCAGCGCCACCCGTGCACGCCAACCACCGGAAAAATCCGTCAGAGGTCGCTGCATCTCTGCCTGAGAGAAGCCCAGGCCACTCAGAATCTTGGCCGCCCGTGCTTCATCACCATCTGCTCCCGCAGCCATCAACATATCATGGAGTCGCCCGTGCTCCGCTAACTCTGCATCTGTCATCTCTGCCCCATCTGCCTCTAGTTCACTAAGTCGCGCCCACATTGCCCCACGTTCTAGATGCGCACCGAGTACCACTGCAAGTGCGGATTTACTGGAAGGCGCCAGCTCTTGCGCTACTTCGTACACGGACCATACACCGACTGCGCTAGCGTCAGCAGCCGAACGAATCCAGCTAAACAGGGTTGATTTTCCGCAGCCATTACGCCCTAGCAGGGCAATCCGGTCACCCGCCGTAACAGTGAACGTTGCACCGGTCAGCAGCTGCTTCGTCCCAATTCCGAGATCCAGGCCCGTAACGGAGCCCGCATCACGCTTCCACACCTGAGAGGTTACTGAAACTGTTGTTGTTGCCATCGTACCAAGACAATCACGTTACACTAAGCCCTGTCACATTTACTCCGACTCATCGTCATCATCGTAGTCATCCGATGACTCATACTCAAACTCCACCCCCAGCTTCTCATTGAAGTCCTCACACCGGTCACTGACAGCGATCGCCGCTTGTGATTCAGGATCATCATATGAATCAAACACCACGCCGATGGCACCCGTGGGCTGAATCTCCAGCCAGTCGGTTACCTTACCAGCAGCAACAGATAGCACGTAGATATCCACCCACCCATCGTTCGCAACACATGCAATCTTACAATCATACTGAACCAGAGAAGCAACAAGTGCCTTGAGTGGCTCGCGTTCACTGTCAGTCGCAGCCTCCCACCGAGTCGCCAGTGCAAAATAGTTCTCAGGCATTCCTAGCAGCCATCATATGTCTGTTCTTTATATCAGCGCTTAAAAAACAATAGCCATTACACGTCAAACAATGGGTGGCTACTATCTAGTGATAGAAGATATGAACTACCATAATCATGTTGTTCGCTGTATTTCAGTTTCTAAAGAGCAGGCACTAGCATGGTACTCTAAACATGTATCGCCCTATATACAACTGGCCGTGATTCACATGAATATATCAGAAGATGGCAGTGTTACTTCTGAAGACTGTTGCATCGCGAATTACTAACATCGGTCTAAACATCTGCAATCTAAATAACCCTATAACATGGAAGCCTCCTACGATGGTACAACCCGTGCCTCCGCTTCAGCCTCTGCTGGCGACGCCGACAACAACATCGGCATTGAGGCCTCCATCAAGACTGGCACGGAAGCCTCTATCTCCACTGGGCTAGATGGTAACAACATCACGGCCTCTGTATCTTACTCTGACACCACCGAGGCGCATGTTACGGTGACCGCAGCCGCGGGTTCACATGGTGTCGGTATCGGCGGCGAAGCAGATGTCTATGTGAAGTCTGGCACTGAGGCAAATGCCTCTATCACTGTGGGGCAGAACGGTATTGCTGCCGATGCAGGTGCCTCCATTGGCAACGCCGCTGGTGTAGATGGCGCAGCAACCCTAAACGGGCGTGGTGGTTCTGCAACGGTGGGCGCAGGCGTCAGCATCGGCGAGCATTTTGAGGCCGGTGGCGGTGGTGAGGCCACGTTCAAGGATGGCAAGGCAACAGTTGGTGTCAGTGGTGATCTGGCTGCTGTGGTTGGCCTGGAGGTGGATGTTAGTGTTACGGTTGACACAAAGCAGATTCAGCATGATACAGAGACGGCGATCAAGGCCGCACCTGCTCTGGAGAAGAAGGTAGAGGAAGTTGCCAAGCAGGTGCCTGATGTAGCCAAGCAATCTGGGAATGTAATTGTAGACACAGCCAAGAAGACAGGGAATGCGATTGCCAGTGGAGCCAAGAAGACCGGCAATGCTATTAAGAAGGCATTCAGGCTGTAAATGTGACCATCACCTCAAACACGTGAACAATCATCCAGCCACCAAAGAACATGGGCAATCTCTGTACGACGAACACGCGGATTCTCCCGTTTGACCTAGACCTAGTGGAACCCCTTTCCATCTGCCAGAAATGCAACGTACCAGCCGCCGAACTCCAGCAGCCGCTGAAACATACAGCCAACTATAATCAGCAGTTCCTGTGTACCCGCTGCGGTGCCACATGGGATGGTCTCAAAAACCTCACACCACCTGACCTACCGTTCATTCCTCTGGGTTCCACCGTCTACCCGCGGTCACCCAAAGTTGCCAGCCGGCGACTGAGTATTACAGGCACAGGTAACGACACGACTGAACCAAAGACAGCATCAAAATGAGCAACGACAACCAGAAGATCACCTGCGTTTACTGCACTGCCTGCGACAAACAGGCCAACCTTGTGAACATCGCCAATTGCACAATAAATTCATGGATGACCGGCACCACTACTCCCGCCATCCGCGCATTTCAATGCCCCGACTGTAAGGCAACCTGCCCAGCCGAAGAGATTTCTCTGGAAGATCTCTGAAACCTCAATCCAAAATAGAATGGAGTCTCGCAAGCGAACATCTAGTTCCAATCGCAGCAAGACTCGCAAATCCAGCAACCGCCGTTCATCAAGCGGTAGCAAGCGTCGCACTTCATCCAACTCCTCCGGTCGCACCATTGCGTCATACATCGCCACGGTCACCAAGTTCCGCGATGCAATGAACCGCGATGACGATGGCGAACTTGCCGAAAAGCTGCTGAAACTCATTACGCAGGCAGGCAACGACTATTTTTCGTCGCATAGGTCGGGTTATGCCGGTGTACATTATGCGGACGATCTTGATAGTGATGTAAAGATTCTGAATAAGGCTGCTTTTGCGGAAATCAAGCGTGAAGAAGAGGGGTATGATGACGATGAACCAGAGGATGAGGTGATTCATGAGGATGAAGCCTCTTTTGATGATGCGTTCAGACATTCCCTCATACTGGATATTACCGATGTGCAGAACCCCAAGATGGTGAAGCGCCCCGACCTTCTGAATGCCGCAAATGACTATATCCTGAAGTGGTCCGAGGTGCAGCGGATTCACAAGAAGCTGGGGCCGAATCAGATTCTGCTCCATACGGATATGGGCGGCGAGTCGTTGTTCTTCCCCGTACCCACCGCTTAAAAAAGGTGAACCCAGCACACCCCCACACAAACAGCTAACACAAGACATCCACCCCAAAGACACAATGGATCACAAGCCTCAGATCATCGCAGAGCTAGACGTTCTCCGTCGTATTTCAACGACAGAGATCGCCGGTACATTCAAGGCGCGCTCCTATGCTGCCGCCATCAAAACCCTTCAGGGTCTCAAAGATCCAATTCACTCCATTGCGGATCTGCCTCCGACTACAAAGGGCGACGGCCTTGGCAAGGAGATCCGTATCAAGATTGAAAAGATCATCGCCAATGGCCAACTGGACATCAGCCCCGATGTTCGCGCCCGTGCTGTAGCTCTGGAAGCCTTCCAGAATATCTACGGTGTAGGCCCCAAGAAGGCCGAGCAGCTGATCGCGGATGGGTACACCACCGTTGAACAACTCCGTACAGCCGCAGCCAAAGACCCCAAGCTCCTCAATAAGAATCAGCGCATCGGTCTCACCTACTACGATGATCTCCTGAAGCGCATCCCCCGCGCCGAAATGGATGAGCACGCCGCTACCCTCATGGCCGCCAAGCCCGCTGCACTGGAGGGTGTAATTGTCGGTAGCTATCGCCGTGGCCAACCCAACTCTGGTGATATTGACATGCTGATTCGCACCGCCAGCCCTTCCGTGGATGCTGGTGCAGCTCTGGCCGACTTTGTCACCGCTCTGCGCGTCAAGGGCTATATCAAGGAGGTGTTGGCTCAGGGTGAACACAAGTGTCTGGCTATTTCACAGCTGCCTGGTCAGCCTGCTCGTCGCCTAGACCTCCTGGTAACCCCACCAGAGGAGTTCCCCCTAGCTGTACTGTACTTCACCGGTTCTGACACCTTCAACGTCGCCATGCGCTCCCATGCCCTGACCCGCGGCTACACTCTGAACGAACACGCACTCACTCACGTTGCGACCGGTAAACCCGTAGCGGGCATTAAGACTGAGCGCGATGTGTTCACGGTGCTCAAGGTGCAGTGGCGCGAGCCGCATGAGCGCACCGGCGCTGATGCATTCCAGCCTCTTTCAGCCTAGCAAACAGAACAGAACACAAACAAAACAAAAGCAACCAGTAGAGTTCTTTTTGTTATGGGGCCCGCATTTGAGCGCTTCATGCTGATTCTCCCATTCGTTACCAATGCGTTCATTTATCTCCAGGCCTACAAAATCTGGATTCGCCAGAGTCACGATGACCTCTCCTTTTTGACAGTGGTTGTCAGTATTGTGACTGCAGCCATCTGGGGGTATTATGGATGGCGCATTAACAGTATACCTCTGCTGCTAAGCGGTATCATTGCCGCAATTGGATTTGGCATTATCATGTATCTGAAACTGCAGATACCATCAAAGGCGAATGGCTGGCGATGGATTTAGCGCTTACGCGTTTTCCGACCACCTCCACACTCCATAGTCCGCCCAAAAATCGCACATCCAATCCGTGCACCCGAGTGCCCCGTTGTCAGTGAATCTTCGTGACCACCGAGCCCCAGATCATCAGGGCCTTCGTGCACAATCAGAGTCCTCCCCCACAAGTCTGATGGCGACACACCATGCAACATGTATGAAGCCCGTACCTCAGACGCCCCATCGGGTATCTCTATATTTCCCAGATCACCAGTGTGCCGAGAGCCATGAGAACCAGGAGGGCCGCCATGTACACCGCGACCACGACCTACATGCCAATGCGCACATGCGCCGCCGCATCCAGATCCGCGTAAATCACCAGCTACATGGATATGAAATCCATGAGCACCAGGCGGCAGCTGCATGAATGTCACATCCAATCTGGTGCCACCCGCAGTCCGTGTTGCAACAGCGGAGCCCTGAATGTTCGGCTGTTGGAATACTGCAACGGCACCCATATCTCTACAATGACCATCTTATTTACTGGTGAACATCACACAATGACCAATCCGATCGCGCTTTCATATCGTAGATATGTTTGCTGAACAATGGGCTATATTTGTATTCAATGACTATATAGACATTTATATATCCATCTGTTACACAAGCTCACGTCGTACTATAGACTTTCCCCAAGGCAGCTGTGCCGTACCACTATATTCATTCTCAAAAAAGGAAGAATCCCACTCATATTCAATTGTAGATGCAACTCCTGCCGCGTTGCAATCTGCCAGAATCTTATCAATTGTAATTCCCTCCTGTTGAATGTAGACAATACCATGCCATGTACCAGGACACACTATGTCATGCTTCTCTTCGGTAAGATAATATCCCATCTGCAATAGCTTATCCGTGCCTGTATGTTGGATTTTTCTAACCGTTGCATAGTTATGCAAACGACATGCGATATGTACAGTGTTACCTGTTACCTTCTCTATTCGCAGATTGAATCGTGGTCTATTATATCTTGCTAACATAGCTGAACCTCCGAACATAAGTCCAATACATACACCGTACATTCCAAGTACTGATCTCAAATCATCGCCGCCACTAGTATAAAATGGAATAAATACTGGATATGGTGGCATCTGCTGCTGCTGCTAAAGCATGCACGCTTTAACCTGGCCTAAACAGATCCCATGATACATATGCAAGGATGCCCAAAACTAACCCACGTGGATTCAGCCTGAAGACGGTCAAGCCCGCTCCACAGAACGATGACACCGATGAAGAGGCCGAGCCCCAGGAGGATCGCAAGATCATCCGCGAAAGCAATCACGTCTACTTTCACGCTGAAGTAACCCGCGACACTGTGTTTGATCTGGTTCGCCATCTGCGCAAGGCCGAAGAGGACTGTCTAATTCTCGGCATTCGCCACGGAATCCGCGATGTGCCTATCTACCTCCACATCAGCTCCTTCGGCGGTTCCGTGTTTGCCGCCTTCACGGCGATGGATGCCATCCAGGCCTGTCGTGTGCCCGTCTACACCATTGTGGAGGGCGCCACCGCATCCGCGGGTACGCTCATTAGCATCGTCGGCAAGCGCCGCTTTATCACACCAAAGTCCTCCATGCTGATTCACCAGCTGTCCGCCGGTGTATGGGGAAAGATGTCCGAAATTGAGGATGAGTTCCAGAACCTGCAAGAGATGATGACGCAGCTGCGCAACATCTACAAGGAGCACAGCCGCGTACCAAAAAAGGAGCTGAATGAGCTGCTCCGTCATGATATTTGGTGGGATGCAGAGAAGTCGCTTTCGTATGGTTTAGTGGATGAGATGTGGACGGGTTCAGCGTAGGAAGCCGGCAATGCGCACGGCACCGGCCCCCGTAATCTCAAAGCCGAGACCGTAGAGTTGACGGATGTCGGTCACTGTGAGAGCAGCATCCTCAGGAATCACGGCACAGTAGTTGTCAGAGGCAGCGATCAGCTCAACCAGTCGGCGGACAACAGGGCTAATCACCTGACGGCCGTGGAGGAGGTCCATTGCAGCTGGAACATCAGCCTCGTCCTCTGATGCCTCAGAGGATGCCTCTGAGGATGCAACCGATTCTGAATCTGACTCTGCCTCAGCAGGAAGCCCCAAGAGCCGGTCAATTGCGGGCCGCAACTCAGGATACCGGTCCACAACTGCCAACATACGCTCCGCTGCACCTGAGCCGCGCAGCTGTTCCATATGTGCTGCGCCTGTCACCTCCTTTGCAAGATTCCCTAGGATAATATACAGATCCTTCGTCCCCTCACTGTTCATCACCTTACGGAAGCACGTGGTATCCATGAAGAGGTCGGCCCACCCAGGCTCGCAGACGAGGTTGGAGATGGCGAAGAGCGTATCACGGCGCACACGAGGGCGCAGATCCTGGTCCAGATACTGGCTAATCCGCTCAAAGAGAGCCAAGATCTCATGTGCAGAGAGCGCCGTACCCAGCCGTTCCGTATGAGTGCAGACATTCTCCAGAGATCGCAGCATGTTGCTGAAATCATCTGCCTCAGATGCCATGAGCACACGGTAGACCGCGATCACAGGAACAATGTTGGGGAACCGCTCAGCAAACTTGTAGAGCATCCCCACCCACTCCATGCGCCCCCGTGGCTCACCGTGCCACTGCAAAGCACCAGCGGTTACAGCATACACCACCCCCTGCGCCTCTTCTTCAGTGCAGGACTGCAAGAATCCAGACACGAAGTAGACGGCAGACCGGACCATGGATACTGTTGCATCGGCTGCCATCAGCACAGTCTTCGCGGCGTCAACGGGGTTATCCCGTGCCACATCATAGGCCACAGCCCGAATATTCTCCTTATCAGACACCATCATGATACCCAGTGTCCAGAGAGCGGTATCCTGAAGTGCGGCATCCGCCACCTGGGAAGCAGCAGTCGCCAACCCCGCCATTGTCTCTGCATTGTGCACAACACCCTGCAGAAACAGTGCATTCTCCAACGTATTCTCCTCCATCATCGCATTCGTCACCCGGTCACAGAAAGAAGCAGTAATCATCGTGGTCATCGTACCGTCACCCATCCCCTCATGGTACGGGTATCAAGTTTTGTTCACCCATGGCGGCCGCAGCACTAGCCATCACATCTGCCTCCATCTTAATTAACAATGGATCTTGTTTCCAATCTAGTTGAAGCTGCATATATTTATCCTTAAGTTGCAGAATATGAATCGGGTTTGTTTTGTCAAACTTAACATCTTTATTTTCATCAAGCCACATTAGTCGCGTCATAACGGGAGGAGTTGTAGATGATGTAGCTGTCATTTTACCAATAAACAACATCTCTACACGTAACTTGATCATAGAATCAATTACATCGGTCATTGTATCCAGAATTGACAAGAACTCCGTTGATGCTTCAACAAATACCTGGTTGCTAAAATCGGTACCGAGGTCGCAACATGCCTTTTTAGGAGTAGAGTAGCTTATACGTGAAACTCCATAAACTGATCTTCCCATCTGCCCCCCTAATTCTATCCATACATATAAGATGGGGACAATTAAACCAATTTATGGTACACCTGAGCAAACATTCCAAACATGCAAGAAACCCGATGTACCTCAATTTTGCAGGGAGGCCGCATCACAGGTGAACTACTATAACAGACGTCTGCTTGACATTATGAAGCAGATTGCATCCATCAATAATCAAGATGAAAGAGAGCGAGTCATTCAGCGTGTAAATATTTTGAAGGCGGAAGTTGCATTAAAGGTTAAGATGGTCACCGATGCCTCTACCAGTGGTGTAGTTAAGGGCAAGTGAGTCCCGAATACTATTATATAAACTCAAGTTCTTGATTTCCATCACCTCCACTGAGAAACTGTAATTAATATTTGACAGATCTGCTAATTCACCATATGCGTCAAGTAATTGCACTTTCAGTCGCGTCAAATCCTGTGGTGCAGGAAATACCACTTCCTTGATGTGCCGGCTTGCATAGTCATCATAGTTCACGTTGTTTTTCTGATCCCGGAGTATAATCTTCGCAAACGCCTCCAGATATGTCTCATCAGTACGATGCTTAACACATTGGAAGTCATTCAGGCGCAGAAGCATGTATGTGTCCCCCGCAAAATTCGCCAATCCATCAGATTCTACAGTAAATTTACCAGCAGATGGCGACGCTGCCTTATGTAACTTCCGCGAGAACCCCATATAATACGCAAGTCCATAATCAAACGGCCTATTGTACGTTTCGTATGAGGTATCAATCGCAAAATTCTGCGTTCCCGTAAATACAAAGTGTCCTGTAATCGCGTTAAATGCTACAGATAACCAGTTGAGGCCCCCGGGTTCGCTAAAAATAGCATTAAGTGTGTCTTGCATTTCATATGCATTATATGTACCTTCGTCAATTTCAATCGGTTGACCCATCGCTCCAGAAGGCCCCTGGTAAATTACCCGGAACATAATATTCCGGCGTTTGCGCGTAAATTGATAGTAGTTGTTCGGAAATTCAATTGACGTGATGCGTACACGTAGAACATTTTTGATCGGCGATGCCAGTGTATAGTAGAAATTTGCGGAACTAGATAGCTCCGCAGCATCTCTAAACCGCGTATCAATATTGATAATATGACGCTGAATATCATTTGCGCGCAAGGATAACGGTACCGACAAAATCCCCGGTTCCCCCATCTTCTACATCTAATTGTAGTTAAATATTTACTAGATAAACGTGTTTAAAACTACCCTACCGCCAAAACATTTTACCGGTAGTAAGTATAAAATGCCCACCTTCACTCTTCGGAATGATGAGATGTTGTCTGGTAACCGTGCTGCGGTTATCGCGCCTATGTCTGGTACTATGACTGCTGGTTCTACCGCTGATATTGGCGTTGCTGAGAAGCAGCAGGTGGCGTTCACTGGTATCAAGTCCATCTTTGAGAAGGTACTCACTCTGGATGATTCAATCAAGCTCCTCAGCTGCTTCTCTGTTGAGGATAAGAACACCATTGTGGGCAAGAATGACGGGACGACGAATGTCTCTCCTCTGCTTGATGTTTCCCTTATGGCTAGCCAGGCTACTAATTTCCAGGATGTTCTCAAGGTACTCTTCAATGAGGCCGTGCAGACGTTCGGTGACGCTGATTCTAATGGTATGCCTGTATTAGATCTTCTCAGCGACGGTATGCGCGCGAAGATCAACTCTCTCCTCTCAACAAACGGTCTGCTGGACTTACTTGAGGCGAGCAACGTCATGAACGTTCAGGTCACATTGAACGCCGATGCTGGTGCCCTTGACATGTACAAGGCTATCTCTGGTACTCGTGAAGGTGTAACGCCTGCCGTGGCTGCCGATATCAAGGCCAAGCGTCGTCTGTTCCTTACTCAGATCCCCAAGGCTACGCTTGAGTCTTATCTCCTGCATGAGGAGACCACGGCCATCTCCTTCCTGCCTCTGAAGGGCGGTGACTCCATGACATTCGTATTTGACATCTCCGTTTCTCCTCCTAGCACTATTACGGCCAAGGTGAAGGATGCTACTGCTAGCAATGAGACAGGGGCTAACGGGCAGGATGCCGCCGGCTTTTCTACAGGGAATGGTGGTTATCTTGCGGATGGTAGTGCCGTGACACTTCTTAATGCAACCCCTGAGTCATACCGTGTAGCCTTCATTGCTCACCTTGGCTCTGCCATCGCCCCCTTTGGTCAGACCTACTCTGCTGCACAGTACGCAGCCCTCCCTGAGCCTTCCTCTAAGACAGTTGCCGGTTACAAGGCCGAGTTCAATAAGCTGGATGGTGCCATCTTAGCTAAGGATCCCGATGTACTCCCTGCATCTCTCAATACGGATATCACCACTGCTAAGAAGAATCTGCGTGCCACGACTGAGAGTATTGCCGCTAGTGATAGGGCAATTGCGCTCACTGCATACAACGCGGCCACTAGCGCTATCAGCTTTGCCAATGCATCTATTGATGAGGCGAAGAAGCTTGCAGCCCTGAATGAGCTCAAGGCAAAGCGTACTCTTGTAAAGACTGATCTGGATGCTGAGGTTACAAACAATGCAGACCTTACCGATGCTTTCAATACTGCCGACGGCCCTTACCAGGCCTATCTTGAAAATAAGACAGATATGGAAGATGCCTGGAACGCCGGTGCGGACGCTGCACTGTTAGTGCTTGCCAGCCTTGAGAATAAGGTACCTGGTCTCTCTCAGGAGCTTGAGAATGCCAAGATTGCGGATGCTGATGCACGCGATGTGTTCTACCCTGATGGTGGTAGCACCCCTGTAAAGAAGGCTACTCTGCAGGCTGCTTATGACGCTGCGCTTACCGCTTTCAATTCTGCACGTGCTACATATGAATCCACCCCTGATGGTGATGCAAATCTTGCTGCCCGGCGCACAGCGTTTAATAATGCCGCCACTGAGCTCTATGATGCTCGCGCGGCCCTTGCTCGCAAGGAGTACATCATGGGCACAACAGTCGCCCAGTCGTATGCGAACGCCCTGGTGGCCGCACAACAGAAGGTTGATGAGAATAACGCTGCTATCAGTACTAAGGTATCTGAGTACAACGCGAAATACACAACTGTGCACTCTTCAATCACCACTCCTACAATTACCGGTGTAGCCTATGTAAACCAGAACAGCACTGGTACCCGCGTTAAGTATGAGGAGAGTGCGGATGGTGTGGCCGGCATTGTTTCTGCACCCCCCAGTACGGATCTGGAGAATTCTACTCGCCTCCTGGCTCGCCTCCAGACTCTGTATGCCGATCTCAATACATCCATCAATGATGCAGGGACCGCTGCCAACAGAGGGCCCGGTATGCAGAAGGTATGGGAAGATGCCGCAAAGGTTCTTGCTGACGTACAGGCTGCCGAGGATGCATGGACTGCTGCAAAGCAGCTCTACACCTCTCGCTTCAATGGTGTTTCCACATATGGATCTGGTGGTTCTGTTCTGGCTAGCATCCCTATTGCTGCTGATGCCCTTGCATCTGCAGAGGCTGCCCTTGCTAAGGCTCAGGCCAAGAAGGAGCTCCTGGATGTAAAGCTCGCTGCCTACGCTACCGCCCTTGCCGCCGTTCCTGCTACCCCTGTAAAGATGCTTCCTAATAAGGTAACAGTAGCATAAATATAATATCAAATAACATAACTAGTTTCTTTGCTTCAAATGACTTACATTTCAAGCAAAGAACACAAAACAACCAGCCTACAACCATCAGCCTATCCTCAGAACTCCACACCCCACCCATTCGCATGGTTTGGATAGTCATCCGCAGCAATTACCGACCGCACAGGCGCATACTGCCCCTGTTCCGCTGCGACAGCGTGTCGCACCGCTGCCCGAACCGGCTCATACTGCTCCTGATCTAACTCCACGCGTAGCATCTCATATGCGGTCATCGTACGGGGTCCCTCTGTCTGCAGCACCTTGAAGAGAGTGGGTGACCACCCACTGAGCATAGCCACTCCAGGAGTATCGGCAGTGGCGTGATGATCCTTTGAAGAAGACGCCGCTAAATTCCATACCACGATGCGTGGAGGCACGAACCCGCACCCAGGCCCCCACATATCCTCACCCGCACGCTTGAACGCCTCACGGATCATGTCAATATGCGTCTGCCAGCCCCCCGTCTTGACAACATGACGGTATGAGTTACCCGTATAGTACCCCTGCTCTGATGACCCACACGCCTGATCCCAACCCATGTCCGTGAGCACCACGAGGTTCTCCGGTACATCCTCAGGGCGCACCCGCTTCTCCTTGAGCGTGGCCAACACAAGATCCATCGCTGCCTGGAAATCCGTACTCAGCCCCTGGCCAATAGAACCTGACAGAGTCTTCAGGCATGCAAACAGATCACCACCCTCAGGGAACGTATGCCAGGTTGGCTTGGAATCAAATGTCATGAGGCGGCCGCGGAACGCATCGCCGGTGACCTGCGACCCGAGCATGCCAAGGGCCATGGAAACCCAGTAGGGGGTGTCACCATTCCTACCTGCATTTTGCATGGATCCACTAAAGTCGCTCATAAAGATTGTCTTCCGTAATCCGCCACCGGCCCGTGCCTTCTCAATCATGGACTGCCATACCGCAGCCAGCTGATTCTGCTCATCTTCCGACAAGGAATCGCGATCCGTATAAGCCCGCTTCACCACCTCATGAGGATACAGAGTGTCAGCCCCGTGCACCTTCGCCTGCCCCGAACGGGCCCGCGCAAAATGCTCCTGGAAATGGGCACGACAGGCCATACGATCAGGGTCATCTGGATTCCGCAGACCACCACCCTTGGTCTCATTCAGGAACGCCTTGGCATACACCTTCCCTGCACGTCCAGGGACAGTCCCAGGACGGATGGAAGCCCAGTCCCCTCCACACATGAGTGTCTCAACAGTCGCCAAGCGCTTGTTCAACCCCGCCACCAACTTACGATAGCGCTTCATACGCCCAGGGTGGGTCTTCTCCATAGGGAAGAGGGTCGCGGCCATTTGAAGAGCCAGTTCACCGTTCTTATCCTCACGCGGAGCCCACTTGGCGCACAATGAGATTGACTTCCCCTCTGCTGTCGCCTCATCGGCACGCAGTTGAGCAACAGCTATCTTAATTACTAGTCGCCGGAACTCCTCAGGTCCATTGCATGAAGGCGCAGCCAGTTCAAATAGATCCTTCCAGGTACCGTACTCCGGCACCAGCTTCAGCACGGCCCCGGTTACATCAGGGCGCTCGGTCCAGAGCGTCTTCAGCATATCATGAAACAGAGCCCGCTCCCCCTTGCCCCCGCGCACATTACGTGTGTGGAACGCCATCACAAACGCATCCTCCAGAGCCTCAGGCGTACCCATGGCCAGCACCTTCTCCACGCCCGCACCAACACCGGTTGCACCACGCACCAGAGACACCGACAGATCCAGACGAGGATCACCCGTGGTCGTATATACATCAGAACCCTTGATACCCACGCCTCTGTTTGCTTCCATGTTACCAACAGAGAGCCTGAGACTCCTTTAAATGGACCAAAAGTGAGTGACACCCATGCCCGCATCATGTAGACAAACACGATGGAAACTATTGAAGCCATAGTGTTCGGCTATGTTGTCTTTCTGATTATCTTGGAACTAGTACTACGTTTAGTTGCGGTCGCAACCACCGCGACACGGCGGCCTCCACAGTAGGATCAGGGTGCGCATACGGTGGCAAACTGACATCACGCAACTCACAGATCCCAGCCAGCACCTCAAACCACGGGTCCGACACAGGCAGGATCAGGATCCCTGCCCCCACAGCGATTGCTGCACGCAGCGATTCCTGAGCCGCCACATTCGTCGCAATCAGACCCCGTGCCAATACACCAGCACTCTCAATCACCGATGTCGGTGTATCCGCGGTCACATCAGCATCTGACGCTAGTCCCGCCACACGTAGCCCGTACTCCCCCAAGACACCGATCAAACCTGTCAAATCCACATCGCCATCTTCCCATGCCTCAATCAGATCATCCAGCGCATCCTCCAATGATGCAAACGCAAAATTCTCAATCATCGGAGACCCCAGGTGTAGGATCCGGTGCAGCATTGGCATCTCTACTGTGTGCACCCTTTAGACAAGGCCAAAAAGAACTCTGCTAATTTTGTTTGTGTTTGTTTACCCCTCCTCTTTTCTAATGTTACTTTCCTAATATTACCGATTCTGTATCACGGAGAAATCCAAGAGATTCATGCTCAAAGGCAGTGTCGCCCGTGTTCCAACTGTAAGCGCGGAAGAGCCCACGAACCCACATCATGTCAGCCGGATTCGCCTTGAGCCACTCCATCACGTCATATCGTTTCACATACATTAGGAGCTCACCCGCGATCTCTTCCCATGTGAATTCGCCGGCCTTGTCCACCTTCTGCGAGAGCTTGGTGATGGTGGCGCGGATAGTCTTTCCTGCTGCAGCCTTCTCGGCCTCAAGGGCGGCCTTCTTCTTTGCAGCGACATCTGCGTAGCGCTTCTCCATCTCAGCGCGCTCCGCATCAGCCCTTGCCAAGCAGCCAGGGCACGTGCCGCAGGCACCCTTAGAAGGCGCAATGGGAAGGGTCGCGGGCACATCAGTGGGTAGGCCGAGTGCCACTAGGAGGCGGTCGCAAGCCGCGGTCACCTGCTTATACCCCGGTTCATACTTCTTGAACTCGTAGCACTTGGCCACGACGGTGTCCCGGAAGCGGGGATATGCAGCCAAGAAGTTCAAGCAGTGCACCTCCAGATAGTTCATGATAGAGGTGGTAACAGCTGCACGCCCATCCTTATTTCCCTTGAGCGAGTCAATGAGTGTCAACTGGTTACGGAGGAAGGTTGCGTGACGCTGTTTCTCTTCAGGAGAGATGATGACGGGCTTCCCTGCAGAAGGGGCGGATGGTACTGCAGGAACATAGTCATTTTCATCGTCAGTGTAGTCAACACGAGCCTTGGCAGCCAGACGCGCGGAGCGACGAGGAGGAGAAGGGGCAGGCCCAACCTTGTAGCGGCCCAGCTTGAACTTCTTGGCGAGCATCTGAGGAGTATCGTCCTCCTCGGCATAGGAAACAGCAGGCTTTGCAGCCAAGCGGGCAGAGCGGCGACTGGGAATTGCGGACATCGTATAGCGTTTGCACAGGTAAGTCTTCTTACAGGTACACTTTATCTCGTGTTAACGGGGGCCGGTCATGTCAACTTTTTTATGCCGTATATACGACTCAACCTCAACCCGCATGCAGAAGGCAATCCCAAGAATACGGTGAAGCCGATCGCTGAAGCTAAGGGTTGGCTTCTTTGGTTGTGGTGGTGCGGTTGATTGTGTCGGTTTATTCTCAGATTTGATCGCACGCGGCACGGGCGAAGGTGCGATCTGTGACCTCTTAGGCCACGGTTTGTACAACGCGGCCTCTTCACGAATAGAGAGTTCGTATCCACGCGGCCGCGACCAGGCATATCTATCCTTCTGTTTCTTACCTGGAGGAACCCACACCCACTTCACCAGCGGCTCTGGAACCACACGCCGTGGTCCATCGGACACTCTATGGAATTTGTCGTAGGCTGCAACGCGTCTTACCGTTTCGTCTAGCGTCATCGTACCGCGCCACCCATGGTGGCAGAAGGGCCCGGTCACCCTTGCAAAAGTGAACAAAATCGTGTACGCTACCAGCCAAACTAGACGATTCAAGATGACATGGACCGTTGTATGCCAGAATAAGAAAGGCCACCGTTTTCCCCAAGAAGCGCCTACGTTTGAACTAGCATGGCTTCTATCACAACCACCGGAACCGGATGGCTGGGTCAGAATGACAAAGCAGCAGGCGGAGCTCTTGTTTGAACTCGGCCTGACGCACGTATGTGTCGCTGCCAAAAATGGAGAGAAACGCTTCATCTATCGCATCTAGAAGAATGGAAACCAACAACACCACCAAGAATCATTACGACGGTCTGCTACTTCCACAGTTCTCTTTTTGTCATCGCATACAGGGTTTTCAGTCACGTTCATCTCTATTATAGATCGCACATTTAGGGTTTATATAGCTGGTAGGCTGTCAGCAAGAATGAGGCAAGGCCGGCAAGCATCTGGCGACGACGGTGACCCCATTCTGCATCATCTGCAGTTGTATCAGAGGCAGGGGCCTTTGTTTGTACATGGGCTGCCTCTGGTATTGCTGTTGGCCCTGGTAAGCGAATAGATACACGCCGTAGATGGTTTCCATGCGGGATCCATACACAGTGGCCCCATGTGATCTCCTTCATTTTGCCACCCCTATCTTTGAAGAAGAGTAGCCCCTGGTGCTTGTTAAGATAGACCGGCACCATTAGTCCATCTGTCGGCTCATAGTAGAATTTCGTATTCCTACCTGTTGAGTAATAGACAGGGTCCAATGATGCAGTCTCTAATCTCTCTTCTAGTTCAGCAATGCGTGTCCTGTAGTAGTCTACCGCACTGCCACCACGTGCAAGACCTTCCTGCATAAGTCGGATTGAATGAAGGATAGTCTCTCTCTGAGAACTCTGACGAATCGTGTCATGTACAGTGAGGTGTCCACAGTGCCGCATCAGCTCATTGAGAACAGGGTTTGGTGTCTCACACTTACCAGGAGTGCGCGTCAACTCTGTGCCTGTGGGCAGCTCCGCCTTCCATTCAGCCTCTGAGGCCCATGTTCGCCGCCCCGCAGCCCGCAGATATTCGCCTGTCAGATCACCACGGCGGAGCTCAATTACCCGCCCTGTGTCCGTAACAACAACCGATTGTGCAAGACCGTCAACTGTGTAAGAGTACTTCATTCTAGCGTCGTCGTTGCTTGCCAAAATTTTCCGCCTATCCATATGTCAACTTTTGTTTGCGCCTTTGTCTGTACATCTCAACGTCCACTCATCGTTCATCCAGATACATACGCCACCGCCACCGTGATGTTGTCCATCCCGCCCGCCGCACCGAACACCTCGGCCGACTTGGCGAGCCCGAACTCCACGAGTGCCGCCGCGGCTGCCGGCGCGTTCCCCAGCAGGTCCGGTCGGCGCACGATCCGACCCACATCCGCGTACTGACAACCATCCCACAGTCCGTCCGACGCGACAACGATGGCGCGCGTGACTCCCGCCGCGGGCGCAGCGACTTCTGCCGTGTGGGGGGTCGCGATCACTCCGTGGCGCTTGAGGTGGAAGTCACCGAGAGCCCGCGTCATGGCCAGCTGCTCCCGCCCGCCGTTCGGTGCGGTGGCAACGAGATAGGAGGACCACGACTGCCGCACGTCCGCGTACTGCGCACCGCCTGCCGGATTGAAGGTCATGGAGCCATCGGGCCCAGGGACAAACACCGGTCGCGTTGTGACCCCCTGTGGAGATCCGAACAGGAAGGCTGTCCGCGGGTGCGCGGCGTGGATGCGGGCGAACTCTGAGAGGTTGTTGGGGCTGTGATCCGCGCAGACTGTGACCCCGTCATCCTCCGTATCGTAGTAGCGGGCCTCGGAGTCACCGACCTGACCTACGGACATGGAGCCATCGCGCGCAATCCGAACAGCGGTCGCGCTGGTACCTCCACGGATTGGCCCACCGATGGTCCCGTAGTAGCCCTGTGCGTAGAAGCCACCTTCCTGCGCCACGAAGGGCAGGCCCATTCCACGCAGATGCTCCGCGAAGCGATCGCGGAGGAGGTTATCTGCCGCTGTGAACAGCTCAGAGAATGGCATGTCCACGCCGGCCCCATGGAAGTGATCCTGCGCCCACGCCGCCATCTCCTCTCCATAGGTGCCGTGACCGTCAAACACGGTGAGGAGGGCCTCTGTGTCGCGGACCGTAACCCCGCCGCGATCCTGGTTGTAGCTGGAGCTACCAGCGTCCGTTGCTGTTGCTGCTGAGATCTTGAGCATCTTGTTTGGATTCTGCGTGTCTTAGTCAGAGTCCTGAATCCACAGCAGCAACCCATCCACCGACCATCAACTTTTTACCGGTATCAAACATTGCGTTCAAAGGCCCAGCGCCAAACTCTCCGGCCATGGCGTAGAAGGTTCCTAACAGCAATTCTGACAACGCGTAAAGTCATAATGGAACCTGAGTTTAATCCCCTCTTATTTTGATTTATAGGAATCATACGATTCTTATAAATGTCCTCTCTTCTGCCTAATATCCTGTTGTGGGACCATTCAGCAACCCCCAGATAACTTTCAGAGAAAGTAAATGATCCATACGGTCACAGGAGACAGGTTATAACAGAAGAGAGGCACGGTTCCAGGTATAAGAACCGCACAGCAATCTTAAACATAGCGTTTACGTCGGAACCAGAGGGTTACTGGTGAGCCACATATGTGGGTCCGGACTCAACCAGTGGGTTGATTGCGTGAGCAATTTATCTCCATACAGCAATCTTTTCATCCTTATTGGATAATGAAAGGCCATCGGTCTTTACCGCTTGCGTAGGAAGGATGTGGGCTAATGCCTGCGCGAGCTACTAGTCCCAAGAAACAACATCCGCACACTTCGGTGTGTTTCCTGTTGACATACAGAAAACACACTATGCCAAAAGAGCACTCCACTTTGCAAACAGAACCCCGTCATCTTCAAGGCGACCAATCTGCTTCAGCACGGCCTCCTTCCAGTAGCCAACAACCTTCTCAACTGGTGTATCGGAGTACTCAAACACGCAGTTGAGCCCCGTGGAATCATAGTAACAGCAGCCTTCGTAGTCTCCGTCCACATACGTGATCACACAATATGGACAACAGAGAGTTGCTACCAGATTAAGGTCCTTGATAAGCTCTGACCGAAAAGTGTTGGCCACGGATGATGGATTAACGTACATCTATCTCATCACAGTCCAGGTTCATTTAGGCAGAAGTTGCAGTCGCATCCGCAATGCGCGCAGAGCGACGCAGAGGTGCCTGCTGCTGTGCTGGTTGTTCTAGCTCCTGCTCTGCAAGCGCCACCTTCAGCTGCTCCATTAGCTGCAGATTCTTGTAGGATAGTTGCAGAATGTCATAGAGAGACTGATAGATGTTAGAAAACTCATTCTCCTCCTCTGCATACGAGACACGTGGCTTGGCGGCAAGGCGGGGCGACCGACGGGTTCCGGTAGTCTCCATTGTACTGGAGCCAAAAGATGGCATCCGCCCACCTGTCATCTTTATCACTCCTGTAACGCAAACTTCTAGCAAGGCTCTGCCAGAATCAGCGACTTTAGAGAAATAGAGCCAACACATCCAACACCATCTGCTGTCCAATGACAATGGCCGCCCCCTTCCAACCAAGCTGCTGCCAGACCCAGATGTCTGCAGCCAGAGCCAGGATAACCACCAATAGTGCCAAGATAAGGAGTGTAACGTTCATGCTGGAGAAATCTTCTATCTTTGAGAATCCTCTTGTGAACCAGCCCATCCACATCCAGTGCCAGGTCACCTTTAAGGCCAAAAAGGGCTCATTTTTCTCTTGTTTGTTTTACTGCCCAGTATATCTTTCTATTAGAACGCCTTCAAGAACTCCGCGACAGCAGAAGCAGAGCCATCTGTGGACCATTCCAACTGCATACCCTGTACAGTTGCACGAATGGATACATGCCATAGAGGGGTCTCCTCCAGCCAAGCAGCAACCTCAGGGCGAGCCTTCATCTCAAGCAGCCATTGGCAGATTTGGATGATGGCAGCGGCCCTTTTCCCATTTGTCGTATTCTTTTCTTTTGCCCATCCCAGGAGACTGTTAACGTCATTCTGGAACTTCTGGTGGTCAAACGGCTTAGCTGGAGCAACAGCAGGCCCTTTCTCCTTAACAACGATAGCAGGAGCCATCAGAGATGCAAACCACTCTGCAACCGTCGGCCAAGTCCGCCGTTCTCCCTCAGCAAACATGGTCTGTTTCCCGCGGCGAATCTCCATGTAGTGGCCAGCGGAAGCAACCCACACCACAGAAGACTCATCCGCCTTGAGTTTCTCATGATGATGCCTTTTCCACGGATAGCGAACATGAGATGCATAATTCATGTCACCGATCCATGTATAGATATTGGCATATCTGGCCCCAGATGTCTTCTCTCGCGGCACATAAATGTTAGGCCCCCATTTCTGAGTCTCCAGCTCATGGAAGAAGCCATCCTCCCGCAACTCTACCGTGCTCTTAACTCCAGAAGCTTCGTACGTGAAAGTCTTATTCATCTTGATTGTCTCAGTCGTCTTGTGACCACAGCTACCTATCTATCACGGATTGTAGTGTCAACTTTTCATGTCATCGGTAGCAAAAACCTTCTCCCTCAACCTCACACTCAATCTCTCTCACATGGATGATTAGCACGGGTCTTCGTCGTGTACAGAAGAAGCAACAGGAGCGATTTCATCATCCAGGAAGGCATCCATAGCCTTATCAAGAGGTTCGTATCCCTCGTACA
>JACCDX010842525.1_pt1 | contig 32336 bp, 19 predicted proteins | sample 7449681 | NCBI WGS metagenome assembly JACCDX01 (sample SAMN15323450, study PRJNA562643) | freshwater metagenome | isolation source: river surface water | place: USA:Blue River Watershed | collected 2017-08-18
TTCCGTGCTTATCCATTTGTAATACATAATTCCGCCGGTGTGAAAAGTGTTCGCATGTTCGATTTTGTGTGTTTTCGGAGTTTGTGTGTTTTTCGTATTTTCGTATTTTCGTATTTTCGTATTTTGGTGAGTGGTGAGTGGTGTGGTGTCTGGGAGGTAAGGAGGCAGGAGTGGTGTGTGTGAGGGTGTGGTGAGGGTGTGTGTGAGGGTGTGTGGGTGGGGGGGTGGGGGTGGGTGGGTGTGGGTGTGGGTGTGGGTGGGTGTGAGGGGTGTGTGGGGTTTCGCATAATTTTAAAAGTGGGTTGTGAGAGAGGAATAGTGGTAGAGGTACAGTTATCGTGGTAGAGGCATAGTTATCGTGGTAGAATGCGAATGGATCGAAAGTTGTCAGTGTGTGCGGGTCTGTCGTTGCATCTGGCGTCGCACCTGGAGTCGGGAGTGAGTGCGGGCGTGAGTGCGGGTCGAGAGGTAGGCGTGAGTGCGGGGGTGGAGGAATGGGGTCGATTGCGGCGCTTGTCGGTAGGGGGGGATGTGGAGGGTGTGGATGTGGATGGAGAGGATGCGCCGCGCCTGGATTGCGAGGTGTTCGGCGCGTCGTTGGCGGCGGCGTTGGAAGCAGGACTGCGCAAGGGACTGGTGGAGGGGCTGCGCTTAGTGATCAGCGCGGGCGTGCAGTCCGGCCTGGACGTGATACTGCGCGACGTGGTAGAGTGCGCCGTGACCTTGTGTGCGCAAGAGATTGGCGCAGGCGGCGGCGTTGTCGGGTCTGCACGAATCAAGAAAGTACAAGCAGCCGTACTGGAAGCCATGTTTCCCTCTTCCCCATCCATGCCTTCAGCGTCTTCCGCGACCACTTCAGCGCCTTCCGTGCCTTCCGTGCCTTCCGTGCCTTCAGCGCCTTCCGTGCCTTCCGTGCCTTCGGTGCCTTCAGCGCCTTCCGTGCCTTCGGTGCCTTCAGCGCCTCCGAGAGTTTCCAGCATGATGCCCCCCAGTCTGATGCAACCATCCTCCAGCAACTCCAAGAACACATCATCAGCATCAGCATCAGCGTCAGCATCAGTCGGCGCGGAAACAAATCCGAAGAAGAAGGCAACGGCGGCAAGCCATGCGCCGGCAAACAAAACAACAAAGACAACAAAGACAACGAAGACAAACAACACGAAGAAGGCGAAGGCGGCAACGCAGTCGGTGGCGCATCCGACGTTCACATCGAAGACAAAGACGATGACCGCCACGGTGTTTGAAGACGGCAATTCGGAATCGGATTCGGGTTCGGAGTCGGATTCGGGTTCGGAGTCGGAGTCGGAGTCGGAGTCGGAAGAAGAGAAGGATGAAGAGAAGGAAGAAGAGAAGGAAGAAGTGGAAGGGTCGCAGCAGGTGTCGGAGTCGGAGTCGGAGTCGGCGTCGGCTTCGGCGTCGGCGCAAGTGGTGGAGTTGGAGTCTGGGGGAGGAGGCGCAATGGAAGCAGCGATGGAAGCAGCGATGGAGGAGGAGGAAGAGGAAGAGGATTGGGAGGATCAGTTGGCGCGGGAGGAGGAGGAGGAGCGGGTGATCATGACCACGGCAACAGCAACAGGAACCGGCTGCAACGGCAGCAGCAGTAGTGGTAGCATCAGTGGTAGCCGCGGCGCCGCCGCTAAGAAGAAAGGTGGTGGGTCGAAGAAAGGTGGTGGGTCGAAGAAGGAAGGTGAGAAGAGGGTGGCGGCGGCGGCGGAGGAGGAGGTGCTGAACTTCGACGCGATGTCTGCGGAGGAGTTGGCGAGGTGGGAAGAGAAACGCGTGCGCAACTTGACGGCGAAGAAAGCTCGGCCTCCAGGACTGACGCAGTACTTGACCTGGTGGAGAAAGAAGAACGAGGCGGGTGCTGTTGTTGTCGTTGGCACCGTGGCATCATCAGTGTCTTCTGTGTCTGCGGGTGCGGGTGCGGGTGCGGGTGCGGCGCAGATGAGTGCGGAAGAAAAGCAGGCAATGAAGCAGGCCGAGAAACAGAAACGGGAAGAAGAACGGGCTGCAAAGAAAGCGGCCGAAAAGGCAGAGTTGGAGGCAAGGAAGGCGGCCGAAAAAGCAGAGTTGGAGGCAAGGAAGGCGGCCGAAAAGGCAGAATTGGAGGCAAGGAAGGCGGCCGAAAAAGCAGAGTTGGAGGCAAGGAAGGCGGCCGAAAAGGCAGAGCGCGAAGCGAAGAAGGCGGCCGAAAAGGCAGAGCGCGAAGCAAAGAGGGTGGCGCAAAAGGCAAGCAGATCATCCTCCCGGTCGCGCAACCCGGCGGCGGTGGTGGTGGTGGTGGAATCGAATCCCCTGGACACTAGCGACAGCGAACCGGATGAAGCAGACGAACCGGACGGAGTCGAAGTCGAAGCCGAAGCCGAAGTCGAAGCCGAACCCAGTTCGACCTCCCTTGCTTCCACTTCCATTGCTTCCACTTCCTTTGGTTCAACCTCCCCCCGTTCTCCTCCTCCTCCTTCGTTGTCTCAGCCGCATCAGCCACGTGCGGTGGAACATCAAACAGTGGAAGCAGTAGAAGCAGTGGTTGCGGATGAAGAGGATGGCGGCGAAGAAGCAGACTCTGAAGATGCGGATGCGGAAGACGCGGAAGATGGAGAGGATGGAGAGGATGCGGAAGATGGAGAGGATGGGAAGGGGGAGATGGACGAAGGGTCGGTGTCGGTGTCGGTGTCGGTGTCTGCGCCGAGCACGCCGCGTGTGGAGAGGGTGGCCCCCGTGTGTCCAACATCCGCGGGAAGCACGTATTCTCAGCGCAATCGCTCGGATTCGGATGTTGGGGAGGTGAGGATACGGTCGTCTATGTACGTGGAGGAGGGAGAGAACACGGAGGACGACGATGAGAAGTGGAACCGCGCGAAGAGGCCGCGCAGCAACAGCCAGATTGACGATGCGGAAGATGAGGAGGAGGTGTGTCCAGAGGAGGAGGAGGAAGAGGGTGAGGCGGCGGCGGCGGTGGTTGATGTGTTTCGACAGGAACGGGAGGTGAAACGCATCAGCAGCCTGGCGTTCAAAATCAGCCACAAGCGGCGCGAATACTGGGTGTGTCCGGAAAGCGACACGGTGTACGACAAGCTGTTGCATCCCAACAAGATATTGGTGGTGGGGACCTTCGACCATCGCTCGCGCTCGCCGAAGTTCACGGAACGACACTGCGCGTTCCTGGAGGAAGAAGAGCGCAAGCACCACGCGCACGTGATCGCGCACGCGCCGAAGCAAATGGGTGGTCCCGCCGAGATACGGAAGCAGCTTGCCCTCGATGCTTCTGCTTCCACGGATGCTTCTGCTTCCACGGATGCTTTTTCCACGGATGCTGTCGCCGTCGCCGTCGCCGCCTCTGGTTCTTCCTCCGTGTCCGGTGCTTCCTCTGTCGCGGCAGTAAAAGCAAAGCCGCCAAAGAAGCCGCGCATTGAGCGCAATCTGTGAAAGTGAAAAAGACACGACAGATGGTGTCAACGTAGGTGTGTAAGTGTGTACGTGTGTATGTGTGTATGTGTGTAGGTGTGTAGGTGTGTAGGTGTGTAGGTGTGTATGTATTTTTTGGCGAGCGTGTAAGTGCCTCAAGTCGAAACAACGATTGCAACAACAGGTGCGAATTGGCGCGTGATTATTACAGCAAGTTACAAAGACAATCCCAACATGCTACGTATCTACACACTACTCAACAATCTACCGATTTCAATCAATCAATCAATCTACATCTGTCTATCTACCTACCTGTCTTCTTCGTCGTCTTCGTCGTCTTCGTCCACGTAGTCTTCATCGTCATTGTCATCGTCGTCTCCATCGTCTTCACTGTCTGCGCTATCTTCTGCAGGATCTGCACGGTGGTGTTGCACGTGTTCCTCCGCATTCTCGTGGTCAGGTTCGTCCTCTTCGTGATGTTCGCGATCATGGTGTTCGGCAGGAAGATGCGCCATTCGAGTGCTGCTGGTGCTGCTGCTGCTGCTGGTGGTGCTTGGTGCCTCGAAGAGGAGAGAGGCGACGGTGTCAGGGGATGCGCGGTCGAGTGGCATTTGTTGCGCGGTGGAAGGGTTGATGACGGCCATGTACTGTTCGAAGTGTTCAAAGTGTTGTTGCTCCCAGTGGAAGGTGCGGATGAGTTCGAAGAGTTCCGTGCGCAGGCGGTGGATGGTTTCCAGGTGTTCTCGTACATCGCAGAGTGCCAGGGGATCCATCTGTTGCAGCGCGCGCCACTCCCACTCTTCGTCCTCTTTGTCTTTGTCCTCTTCTTTGTCCTTGTCCTTGTCCTCTTCTTTGTCCTTGTCCTTGTCCTCTTCTTTGTCCTTGTCCTTGACCTTGTCCTTGTCCTCTTCTTTGTCCTTGTCCTTGACCTTGTCCTTGACCTTGTCCTTGTTTGTTGCGCTGAAGGAGGAATCGGCGGTGGCTGCGCGATAGTGTTGTCGCAGGTCAGTGCATCGCAAGAAGAGTTGTTGCTCCGCGTTGCCCAGGGCGATGCGCTTGGCTCTGGAGAGTTTGAGGAAGGTGTTGCGGGTCGTGGTCTTCTGGCGCGAGAAGTGGATCCACGTCTCTTCCGCCGGATGGTGCACTTTGTTGTTGCGGGTGGCGCGCATGGCTTGTACGACGGAACAGAACAGAACAGAACAGAACAGAACAGAACAGAAAAGATGCGAACGGTGCACGGTGCACGGTTTGACAATCACATTTTGCAGATGGGTGTGCGACCGGTCCTCCTTTTTCCCCCATGCACCCCCTGTGACACTCCCGACCCGTTGTTTTTTCTGGGAGCCTAGGAGCCTAGGACGCAGGAGCAGAGGTTGAGGAGGTGGACAAGGTAGGGTTGAGTCTAGGGCTGCGAGTGGCAACGCTAGGTTCCCTCGCACACCACGCACACACACCACACACACCAAACACACACCAAACACACACCAAACACAGTACCCATTAGTGAACGCATAATGACGATGAGGACAACCACGACGCCACACCACACCGATCCCCTCTTGCGCCGCGAGTGTCAGCATCGAGACTATCTGTGTGCGTGCAATTGTTACATGTACCCTTCTTTGGAACACTTGGTGTACGTGACTCTGTTTGCGCCGGAAGAAGGGTACCGACTCGTGTTCGAGGACCAGCCGGAGTTTCCGCACGTGCTCTCGCAATTGTTGTTGCAGGCGGCGACCACTGGCAGCAGAAGCAGCAGCGCCGCAGGCACGAGTCGCCTTCCATTCCGACCCACTGCCGAAACCAATTTCTTTCGAAGGCGCACGTTTGTGTGCAAGGACTATCTCTGCCACTGCGGCTGCGCGATCTTGCCCTTCCGCAAACATTCCGTGTACATCACCCTGCGCATTCCCCAGGAAGGATATCGATTGGTCTTCGACGACCAGCCAGACTTCCCCCGCGTCCTTCGCCAGTTGCTGGCCAAACACGATCCCTCTTCCTCATCCTTCTCCTCATCCTTCTCCTCATCCTCTTCCTCATCCTGTTCTTCATCCTTCGATGCCGCCGCCGCCGCATCTGCATGTCCTTCCCCCACGGCGCAGTTGAAGCGCCCTCTGGAACAACTCCAGTTGCACAGGTTTGCTCCCTACATCGACTCCGAATCCGACGTCGATGTGGAGGTCGACACCAACCTCACTTCTGCATTGCGGCCGCGGCGACCTCAACACATCCATGGTTCCCATGGTTCTGGTGGTACAAGTGATGCCAACTCCTGGGTCATTGTCTCGGAAGCAATTCCACCTGAACCTGAACCTGAACCTGAACCTGAACCTGCTCTTGAACCTGAACGGGAAGAAGATGACCACGACCTGCGCCTCCTCCGAGAACCCATCGCTCCCGACCGAGAACTTCTCTTTCGGTGGTGAAAAAACGGCCCTCCGACCCACGCATGAAAAAACGGCCCTCCGACCCACGGGGGATGTGAGGTGGGGACACAGGCTGGGAGAGTGAGGCGGAGGCGCAGGCGCAGATGGGAGTGCGCATAATTAAATTCTTCGATTTTCTGGGAAAGATTGTCCTCGAATTCAAGTACATCGCACCACAATCTCGTGTGCCGAGATACACTTTGCAAAAGAACGCGAATAGAGAAAGAGAAGAATGATGTCCGTGGCAGTTCCCGAGTCGATGGCGGATGCGGTGTTGGTGGATAAGGTGGTCGAGCCGATCTTCAGCAACCATTTGATGTTCTGGTATTCGTCGGCGGGGGCGACCCTGCGCTCGCTCTTTGTCACCTTGCGCCTGTTCCTCCTGCAGAGCTCCGTGCGCCACTTCACCATCTTGCGCCACTCACACCTGCGCAAATTCCGGCCGATGATGCTGGTGCGCGGCAACTGCCAAGACATGCCCTGCGACGCACATGCCTTCGAATTGCTGTTCCAACTCAGTCTCCGCACTCCTCCTCATCCCTCTCCTCATCCCTCTCCTTGCCCTGTCGCAGAGGGGGACACGAAGGCAGCAGATGCGGCGCCAGTGCTCGTCATCGACGTTCGCACTCTCCGCTTGCCGACATTCATCCATAGCGCAACCTTGCCGCCTGCGGTGTTGGTCAGCGCACTGCAACATCTCCTGTTGTCCTTCGCCGCACACCACGGATATCGCCGCGTGTCCTTCCTCTTCCCACCCTCCATCTCCTTGCACACACCTCACTCTCCTGCCGCCGCCGCCGCCGCCGCCGCCGAACTCACCTTGTAATCCATGTCTTCTGTGTCTTCTGTGTCTTGTCGTTGCCGTTTGCCACTCGTGTGTGTATGTAGTTTGCTGTAGTTTGTCTTGTTTTCTGTAACTCCCCTAACCCACTTTGCGTCGCCACATCCACCACCCTTCTTCCCCTTCTTCCCCTTCTCTCCCCCACACTCTTCTCCTTCTCTTACCCTTCTCTTCCCCTTGCTGCTGCTGCTGCTGCTGCTGCTGCTCTGTTTTACTGCAACCGCGCATGGCGCAGAACACACACCTACAACAGTGTTATGGCTCACAGAATGCACTGTGCACACTTCCAGGGTACACGCGTGTACCCGAGATTAAGGGAATTCCTCTAACACCACGTGGTGGGGGGTGAGAGGTGAGAGGTGAGAGGGAGTGTTCTACAACACTGAGTGAGTGAGTGAGTGTGTGAATGTGACATTGAGTGACTGTGCGCATCATCCTATTTGTTTCACATTCCCTCACATTCACAGTCAACTTCACTTGACTTGACTTAACTTAACTTGCTTCAAAACACATACACACACTGGTCACAGTTTGTGTTGGATTGTTGTACCTTTCTCCATCTCCATCTCCATCTCCATCTCTCTTCTCCCATCAGGTAAGGAAAGACTCGTGATTGTTGTTTCGTGTGTTGTGTTTGCGAACGCATTGTCTCACCGTGTGTCATTGTGTCCACAGGCAGCAGCATTCAGAGGAAGATGAGTTCTCCCGAGACTGTTCCCGCGGAGACATTGCAGTCGATCTGGACGGAGCTGACTCGGTTCGACCAAGGAAGTGGATTGTTGTCGTCGTTGATGACGGAAGACGACGTCCTGCAGTACGCGCACCTCGAGGATCGCCCCTTCCTGCACAAACTGTGCATGATGCTCGGATGCACGCAACCGGCCCAATTGGCGGCCTTTCGCTTCGCCCGGCGATTCCGCGACCGCACCGCGCGCTTGTGTCTCCACCGCGCCGGCATGCAGGTACCGGACCTCCAGTACTACATCGTGTCCTTCTTGCCGCACGTGGTCGAGCGCTGGGAATTCGATCAGTTGCTGCGCGAATTCAAGCGTGGGTCTCACCAGAGCTACCTGCACACCCACGGCCACATCGACCACTGGGAGACCTTCGCCATCGCCGACATGAGCAACGCCTTTCGCGAGTGCGACCTGGAGGGCTGCGACCTCTCGCGCTGGTGCACCCAAAGCCTGGTGGAGGCGACCACCATGTTCCGCGAAGCCCAACACATCCACTTCTCCTTTGCGCAGTGGGACATGCGCAACGTGCGCCGCATGATCGCCATGTTTATGGAGGTGAGGGACGCGGTCGAGCTGCGCGGCCTCGACCAGTGGGATGTGTCCAACTGCGTGAGCACGCGCAGCATGTTCCACGCCTGCACTGCTCTTGAGCGCCTCGATCTGCGCCACTGGCAGGTGGGCACCCACCTGACCAACCTGACCGACATGTTCCGCGGATGCACCCGCCTGCAGCTCGACCACTGCGGACTCGACCAGTGGGACCTCTCCGTCGCCGCCAACGACCTGTCCGGCATGTTCCAGGGCTGCCACCAGCTGCACGAACTGGACCTCTCACGCTGGGATGTGCGCGGCGTGCGCCGCTTCGTGGGCATGTTCCGCGACTGCATCCACTTCCACGGCCGCTTTCGCCACTGGCGCCTGGACTCGGTCATCGACATGGAAGCCATGTTCGACAACTGCCTGCTCTTCGACGGCCGCGACCTCGACACCTGGACCGTCGGCGCACATCTGCTCTTCCTGGCGTCCACCTTCCAGAACTGCAGCAACCTCACCGACGTCAACCTAAACAACTTCGATGTGTCCCACGTGGAAGACTTCTCGCACTGCTTCGACGGCTGCACCGACTTCCGCGGCGACCTGTCCGCCTGGGACACTTCCTCCGCCACCTCCATGGAAGCCATGTTCCAACACTGCAAGGCCTTCGACGGCGACCTGTCCGCCTGGGACACCCGCTGCGTCACCACCTTCCGCGACATGTTCCGCGGCTGCAGCGCCTTCAACCACCCCGTGGGCCTCTGGAACGTGCGCGGCGCCACCGACTTCGGCGGCATGTTTGCCCACTGCGCACAGTTCAACCAGCCATTCACCAACTGGCAGCCCATCAGCGCCCGCAACCTCAACCGCTTCCTCCACGGCTGCGCACAGTTCAACCAACCCATCCTCTTCGGCTGCACCCGCGCGCTCGTCGAGTGCAACAGCATGCTGCGCGACGCCGCCGCCTTCAACCAGCCCTTTGAACTCGACGTGTCTCGCGTCACCGACGCCGCCCACCTCTTCGAGTCCTGCGTCTCCTTCAACCAGCCGCTCCACGGACTGCACTTCTCCGACTGCTGCGACGACATGACCAGCATCCTGCACAACTGCCTGCGCTTCAATTGCAGCGTGCGTGGCTGGCGCATCGCACCGATCGCCAACCGAGCCTTCAAGAACTGCTGCGCACTCACCCACCTGGGCAAACTCGACACCACCTGTCTCATCGAGGCGCGCTCCATGTTCGAGGGCTGCTGGCTGCTCCACGCCGACCTGTCCGGCCTCCACTTCCCCCAACTGCGCATCGCCGACAACATGTTTGCCTACTGCGCCAACTTCCACTGCGACGTCAGCGGATGGGATTGTCGACACCTGCAGCGCGCCAACGGCATGTTTGCGCACGCCAGCTCCTTCGACGGCGACATCGACCAGTGGACAGCCTTCCCGGAGGAGTTCGATGACATGCTCCTCGGCTGCTCCTCTTTCACCCACCGCCTGCCCATCTATCTCCAGCACCCCGACGCCGACGTCGCGATGCACACCACCCTCCACATCCTCGCCCACCGACACAAGCGATCCCTGGAATTCGTCGAAGAATTCGAATAGCACCCATGTTGTTGTTGTTGTTGTTGTCTCTGTCGTGTATGTGCTTGATTGATTGATTCATCCATGTAACTTTCGCGTAAGATCATTGCATGTCGCATCCCTTCTTGTCTTCCTTTCCTTTCCTTTCCTTTCCTTTCCTCCTTTCCTCCTTTTTTCCAAAGTTTTCTCTGCACAATGTACTTCACACCGCACTGTTCAACCGCACGCCCATCTTTTCGCCGCCGCCGTCGCCGACACTGACACCGAGACCGAGACCGCCATGAAACGTTTCTTCGAAGAGGAGTACGATGAGGAGGAGGATGGCCCAGGCGCCATGCAAGAGGAGTTCCGCAAACGCGCGCGCTCCGAAGATCGAGGCAGTCGCCGCCGACTCCGCGATCTGGGGCCAGAGGGGGAGTTCGAAGAAGAAGGAGAAGCATTCAAGCGCCGCCGCCGCAGCAGCAGCATGGGGGAGGATCGCCGCGACAGACAACGACCCTCCACTCCCTTCCGCCATCGCAAGAAACGCGATCGATTCGACGATATGGACTTGGAAGACGACGAATACATGGTGGACCGGCGCAAGAGACGCCCCTCTTCCTCCATCCACGACGACATGGACGACTTCCTTGCATTGTCACCATCATCACCATCATCACCACCATCGCCTCTGTCACCTTCTTCTTCTTCTCGCTGGAACGATCTGGCCGCAGAGTTGGATGATGGGTCGTACGGCGCAGACATCGACTTGCGCGCATTCCGCCGCAGGAAGCGTGGGGACTACGACGAAGACCACCTGGAGGATGACTCCGAACTCGATGGCGACAGAGAATCCTTCGCCGCCTTCGCCAAACGCATGCGCACCGGCGGCGGCAGAAGCAGAAGCAGAAGCAGAAGAAGCAGAAGCAGCAGGCGCACCCGAGGCAAAGGCACCAAACGTACAACCCATCGCCGCCGCCGCCACCACCACCGCCGCACCGCACACACCCATCGCCGCCGCCACAAATAGAGGAATTCCGCTATTCCATGCACCTCATCACAGGAGTGCTCACTGTTTTTGGTTACATCCCCTGCGTCCTAGGCTCCCAGAACACGAGGTGCGCGAGCAGGACAGGAGATGAGAGGGTATCACAATTCATTCCATCCTTTCCTTTTTTTCGCACCACATATCGTGCGAGTTTGTTTTCGAACAAAAAACAAAAGCAAAACAAAAAAACTAAAACAAAGCGCATCATTGAGCATTTCGACGGTCATGAGTTCTTCAGTCTCTCCGATCAGTCCGCACATTGCGCAGCAAATCACCACCTTCTGTCGGATGTCCCACCAACCGACCGCGCAGAAGAAGAAGTTGTTGACCTCCATCCGGAGCAAATTACTCGAATCATTCCCCAGTGTCTTCTCTTTCGTGCGAGAGGAAACGCGCCTCAAACGTTGCATCTGGAGCACCCTGTCCGCCGACGACCAGCGCTTCGCCGACCGACACCGCGCCAAGAGCCAATTCAAGCGCAAAGCATCCGCCGACCAATATGCCGAGCTGCAACTCTACGTCGTCAATCGATTCTTCGAACTGATCGGCATCCTCTTCGGCGAGGACGCGCTGCACGACTTCAAGAAACGATCCGCCAACCGCGCATGTTCCGACGGATTCATGTCCTTCCGGAGAATCCAACCCTCCTCTTCCACCACTTCTTCCGCTTCCTGCGCCGCCGACACCGACACGGACACCGCCACCACCATCGATTCCGCATCTCCCGCTGCCGCCGCCGCCGCACCACGCATCGTCAATCCATCGGACATCATCGACATTGACTCTTCTTCTTCTGAATTGGAAGAGGAACAAGAAGAGGAACAAGAAGAGGAACCAGAAGACACGGAGGAAGACAACATCTTCAAGCGTCAACGCCGGTCGGTCCCCAAACCCGCTTCTTTCTTGGACGAGGACGAGGATGAGGATGAAGATGTCGTTGTTCCCAAAGCCAACACCACTACCACCATTCCATCCCAGTCCAAATCACCGCCATCGTCGCCCTCCTCCTTGCCTGCGCAGTCACCGTCGACGTCGATCGCCACCGAGAAACAGATTCCCGCCTCTGCCTCTGCCTCTGCCTCTGCCTCTGCCTCTGACGCCGACCCGTTTTACTGTGCAGTGTGTGCCAAGCAGTGCGACAACAAATCCAAGTTTGTTGCTCACAAGAGGACGGTTGCGCACGTTCGGCGCTTTCAGGTTGCCTATCCCAACGAACCCATCGACGTCGAACTCTTCCGCTGCGATGTGTGTCCGCGCCCCATCTGCACCGCTCGTCGCTCGGACTACGCACGCCACATCCTCGGCGACAAACACTTGAAAGCCGTGGCCGCGCAAGCCGCCGCCAACATTCTTCGCGCCAACCTCGATGCAACCACCGCCACCGACGCCGACGCCGACGCCGCCACCGACGCCGACACCAACCATCCCACATCCCCAACGACACCCGTTCCCGCAACCGGCTCTGGCTCTGGCTCTGGCTCTGGCCCCAAAAAAAGAGGACCCAAACAAAAGAAAGGCGCCTCCGCCTCTGCCTCTGCCTCTGTCGCCACGGTTGCAACTCCTCTCCCGCTTCCTCTCTGTCTTCCTCTGAAGCGACCGCGCACATCGATTTTTGCAGCAGACTCCTCCTCTCCCATTCCTCCACCCACTCCCGCCAAACCTTCCAAGTCTCGCCGCGTCGTGATTGCTTCTCCCGCCAACCATAACACAACCGTGGACTTGTGTTCCGAAGATGATGAGGAAGAAGAAGAAGAAGAAGAAGAGATCCACCGCAAACACAACAGTGTGAAAGAACAATCCGCGATCGCTCGCCGACGACAACGGGCGCACGAAGAGGACGAGGAGCGCAGAAGGGCAGACATGGCCACGCGCAACCTTCGGCGCCATAACATGCTGGGCTCCACCGACACCTTGCTCGGCAGCGATTTCATCCCCAGCAGCATCGACGCATACATCCGCTTCCTCATCGACTTCGGCACCCGCCGCGAATTGCGTCTCTTGCGCTCCGTGCGCGAAGAACTCGGCTCCCCCGACAACGAAGCCATCCACGAAGCGCGACGCCGCGCACAACTCGTCCGCAAAAAGGCAAGCACCTGGCGCGAACCCATGGAGCACGAGAAGCACTTCCTGCAACTGCTCGACCAACATCACCACCTCCTCGTCGTGCACGACCCGCTCACCTTTGAAGACGTACACATCCGGCGAACCGAACACAAACAACCCTTCCTCAAGGTCCTCGCACAGAAAGCCGTCCACTTCGCACTCGACCCCTCCGCATCCATGAAGCGCGACATGTTCATCGAGTAATTCATACACACACTTCTCCATGTGCAATTTTTGCAGCATTGTAGTCTCGTAGTCTCGTAGTCTCGTAGTCTTGTAATTTTGCAGTATCGTACTCTCGTAGTATCGTACTTTCGCACTCTCGTAGTTTCGTGCCATGTTCTCTATCTCTGTAACCCATGGTAATTCAACGACATATTTCGTAATTTCGCATTTTCGGATTTTCGCATTTTCGTGCAGGAAAGAAGACCTGTGTTGAAGAACACAGATATGTGGGCAGGGCTTCGGAGAGGGAAGCAGGGAGTGGAATCGTAGTGGGATTGCTACCATAATTCAATCACATTTACTTCTTTGAAAAAAACAAACTCAATCGTGACCATTCACTGGTGCAAAATTGAACCAAATACAATTGCTTTTATTTTGTTACACTTTTTGTTACACATTCACATACTGATGATGACGACGACGACCGACGAACCGATTACACTCGAATCGCACTCCAAAGTGCTGTTGTTGGGCATGGTGTTTGCCCATGATGTCATTCGCCCCAATCGTGGACAGGAATTCCGAGATCGTGTGCGCTGCGAAGCTTTGGCACAACTTGGAGCTTCTGTTTTCACCATGGACGACAAGCACAAAGATGACCACATTGAAGAACATTGCAGGGCCAATTTCGTTGACACTCGTCGCATGCTCCAATCCATGAAAGCGAAGTGGGGAGTGGTTGCCTTCAACCACATCATCCTCGATTACTTCTTTTCCCCAGTGGGATGGGCCAGGGAACGCTGGGGACACAAATTCTTTGCCACCACCCTGCCCGCATTCGCCACCGAAGGATTTATGGCCCCCGGTGGCCGTATCTGGCTGCCCCACCTCGAGTGCGTGCAAACCTCCATCGACCAGCACCGGGAACTGCTATTGGAGCACTTCGATATCCATTTGGTCCACGACTGTTCCGCCAATCCACTCTATCTCGCCACCGACCGAGTGGAAGCGGCGCTGGCTTCCTGTCCCGATCTCCTCACCAACCAAACCCAAATCGTTCCTCTCTTGCACTTTTCGGACACCCCGTTCCTCGTTCTCCAGGTCAAACAACCAGCAGCACACCGCCGCCGCACCATTCCCTTCCCCGCCGTCCCCCTTCTCCCCGCTCCCTTTGTCCTTGAAGACTTCACCACCCTCACTCGCACCCCTCCTCATCTGCGACAATCCAGAAGCCTCTTCAGTCAACTCAGACCCCTCAAGAGACCTCGAGAACCCATCCTGATCGATCTCACTTCCGACGACAGCGATGCTGAACATGAAGACCAATAACGGAAACCAACCAACCAACCAACTGTATGTTTTTGTGTGTATTTCTGCTGTATATCTTGTTTTGTAGTCGTGCCATTTGCTCTGTAATCACTCTTAACCATCATCCAACATTCACTTCACTTCACTTCACTTCCCCTCCTTTCACTTCCCCTCCTTTCACTTCACTTCACCTCCTGCTCCTGCTGCTGCTGCTGCTGCTCCTATTCTGTCCAGGGACTTTACATGTTCCCTGCTCCTCCTGCTGCTGCTGCTGCTCCTCTATTAGGGTTAGGGTTAGGGTTTATTAGGGTTAGGGTTAGGGTTACATAACCCTGTTCTAGAACAAGGTTAGCACTGTATCACCCTGGGAGCCTAGGACGCAGGAGCACTACCTCTCCCTCTCCCCTTCTCACAACACCACGCCTTCTCGTGTGGTCCAAACACAAATCAATTATTTGTTTGCCACACCACAGTCTGGTCACAAGTTGATTTTTTTTGGTTAGAACACATTGTTTCTTTTGTTTTGTTTGTCGTTGTTTTTTGTTGTTGTTCCATGTCTCGTCCCCCAGTTTCCACCACCCGAGTCACTTTGGGGCCTGCATTTCGTGTGGCTCCTCTTCCTCCTCCTCCTCCATCGACCTGGATGCCAGCACCACCGCAACCACACCAACAATTCCCACCTCTCCAACAGCAGCCGCAGCCGCAGCACCACCATCACCACCATCGTCCGTCGGCCGCGTGTCTCACGCCGAAGAACATCGTGTGGCCCGCCGACATGCACGATGAACGCACCTACTACGAACCTGCGATTGTGGTGACCGGATGCCATCCCGCGGAGGTGAGCGAAGAGGATTTCCGCATGGAGTTGCTGGCATTGTCGGAATGGGGCGAATACCTCATCAGCCGCCAAGTCCTGTACAACCTTTATCGTTGCGCACAACACCTGGACTTGGCGCTGGCAGATACCCGCGCCCAACGACCACACCCACACCCACACCCACAACTCCAAGACGACCACCAAGACTTCCAACCCTCATCATCATCGCTTTCCTGCACGCAATCGTTGGCGCGCATTTGCATGGCCAAGTGGTTGACGTGTTCTTGGCGACCGGAATCCATGCACATTCCGCAAACCGTGTGCGATGTGACCGCATCCTTCGCCATCGACGAACTGTATTCCTTCTACCAGCGCCACGGACAGACCTATCCGTGTTTGCACGCCGTGGTGCGCCACATCCTGCGCGAATGCCATCTCCGACATGAGTTGCGCGAGGTGTGTCTATGGGCCTGCGAACACTTCCAACTCACATTGACCTTTGTCCTGGACAAGTGGGTGGACGCCGGTGACCGACAACTGGTGCGCTACGCCGTGGAACGACCTCCCCACATGTACCGCCGCATCGGCCCCGTGTTTTGGCGTGCCGTGAAGAGCTCACAGTTTGACATTGCACGCGACATGCTGCACTTGTACCGACATCACTTTGCACGTCGCGGAAAAGCATCCTCATCCTCATCCTCATCCTCATCCTCATCTTCATCTTCATTCTCATCCTCCACATCCACATCCGATGTGATGAGCAATAACCACCCACCTACTACGTCAATGGCAAGCGCCGCATGTCGTTTCAACGATTTTGAATTGCGGGTGGTGATGCGACACTTGACCAAAATCGTGGAGTCTGCTCCACCTTCTGCGCCTGCTGCGACCATTGCAGCAGCAGCAGGCGCAGATCCGGATGCCCACGATCGCGCAATAGCCCGTTGCGTGGAATTCCTGTGCAACGAAATGCCGCAGTGGTTTGGCCACGAAGAGCTGGTCCGCGTGTGCTTCGAACATGCCTGCCGCACGAACAAACTGCACACCGTCGATGTTTTCTACGAACGCTGCCCGCAGTTCCGCGCCTTGTTGGAGCGCCTAGCGCAAGACATGCTGTTTCTCCCCAACATCCCGCGCATCTTGTTGCTGGCCAAGGACAATTGCAGCATTTGCCTGTGCGACACCCCCAACGTGGTCACCCGCTGCAACCATGTGTACTGCACAGATTGTGTGCGTCGCCTGTTCGAACAGCGACAGTGCGCCGCATGTCCCACCTGCCGAGCCAACTTACGGCGCGATCAATTGTTGCACTTTGATGTCCACAAATTGGTGGCGGCGTCGGCAGCGGCAGAAGTCGAACAACAACAACACGACAACCACGACAACCACGACAACCACGACGACCACGACAACCACGACGACCAGCTTCCTGCGAAGCGCCAACGTGCATCTTCCGACACTTCCATCGCCACATCCACTTCCCACTTCTTGAGCCGGTGTGCATCCGTGAAGTTGCTGTTTACTTCGGGGGTCTTGTAAAGAGTGTCGCCATGTTCCCGTAGAACCAACCTGTAACTGTTAACCAATGTATCCCTGGTCGATTCCATCCATTTTCTTCTTCTTCTTCTTCCATGTCTTCCATGTCTTCCATATCTTCCATATCTTCCATATCTTCCAACCCCCTTCTCACCGCATCTCTTCCTCCACATAATTTTATTTTTTGGTTGCTTTCTTGCTTTTGTTCAGTAGATTGATTGAACCATGTCCATGCTCGACACGATTCCCGCGACGCCATTGTCGTTTGAACCATCCGCTTCATCATCCTCCGCTTCATCATCCTCCGCCGACGATGGGCCAGAGGACAAAGGAAAGGACAAAGGAGAGGACAAAGGAGAGGAGGACAAAGCCACCACCGGTGATGCTGTGATGGATGTGGATGTGGATGTGGTAACGTCGTACGATGTGACGCGCTGGTTGGTGGTGGCAAACCTGTTGAGCTCGCGGGGGGTGCAGGTGGACATTGCGATGTTGGAAGACGAGGTGCGCTGCCAGTACTTGGACAATCCGTTGTTTGCGCCGTTGGAGGAAGGTGGGTTGAAGGAGGAGGTGTATCGGTGTTACACGGAGCACATTGGTCCATTGCGCACGATGGAGGCGCTCGGGGAATTTTACGAACGCCGTTGTTCGCACAAGGCCAATTTGCAAACGATGTTGGGCATCACCTTCCAGCGCCGCGACTTCCAGCGGTACTTGTTGCTGCGCGTGTTGTTCTTGTTGCTGATTGTGCATCGCGCCGCGCAGTTGTGGCCGCGCCTGTCGCCGTCGACGGCTGCCACGTACACCTCCACCGATTACTGTTGCCGCCACTTTGCCGCCGTGTGGGCGCAACACCACCCCACGCCGAACGCCGACGACGTGCTCTTCAACACCAAGTGTCTCGCCGTGTTTCGCCTCATCGTGCGGGAACTGCAAATCACCCGATGGAAATTGCGCAAATACGTGTTGTTCCATGTCGCAGTGGCCATCGCCCATCCAGGCCACTGTTTCCACAGCACCGGATCTCCTTCTCGCCGCATGGCCGTGATGGAAGCCCTCTTCCGCACCATCAGCGGCATCACCCCCGTCCCACGATCGTCCACCACTTCCACTTCTTCCAATTCCACTTCTTCTTCGGTGTCCTCATCCCGTTCTCCTTCCCCTTCTCCTTCTCCTTCTCCTTCTCCTTCAACCCTTCCTCCTTCATCTTCGACTATTGCTGCAACCGCTACTACCGCTACTGCCGATACCAGTGGCACTACTTGCACCACCATCGACCCCAACACCATTCCGTCGACCAAGCGCCGCAAAACAGAGAAAGGCGCGAAGCGGGCCGAGGTGTTGTCGCTGGCAGCGCAATGACCAGACGATCGTGAGTGTTTTATGGTATTGCATGGTGTTTGTGTGTTTGTGTGTCGGTATGTTTACTTACATGTGTAGATAGAGTGTGTTGTTCGTCATGTAGCAGCAGATAGCCAGGGAAAACATATACCACATCATTCCAACCTTTTTTTGTGCAGTGATTGTAGTAGTAACGTGTAACCAAGTCTTTTCTTTCTTTGCTTTTTTTCCTTATTTTTCCTTTGTTTTCTCCCGTTTGTTTTTTTTCCGTTTGCACCACTGCATATCTCATGTCGGAGGAAAGAATTAGAAGATATTTCATGGTGTTGAAACACCCCCACATCGAGGGATGGTCTACCGAAGTTGCGCAAGGCGAGTGGCCAACTCCGGTGGAAACAAGCCTGTTGCGCAGGCTGGAAGATGTCGTGCAGAAAGCTGCGAACGAGATGCCCGCATGGAGCTTGATACAGGTAATACAAGTGGCAATGCATGCAAGTGGACGGTATTTGATCTTGTTCTTGGAGGGACAGGATGGCACCGTGCAACAGTATCGCGAAGTGGGGGATGGCATTGCATATCTGTTGTGCAAAGTGTTCAATGAGAACAGGACAATGAAAGTACGGGACTACCCAAAGGATTTGCCTGAAGCATTCAAAAGTGTCAAGCCGCAATTAATCTTTCAGTACCACCGTCAGCCACAACAGGCAACGCAACAATCGCAACCATCGCAACCAGCGACGCAAATGCTTCCAGACGTGCAAGCAATGCAGTCGGAGATTGTAAGGTTGCGTGGTTTGCTGCAGGAGAAGGAGGTTGCGGTGCAACGTCACCGACAGGTCATGGAGGACGTGCTGAACCAACAACAACAAGTCCGCGTCGTTCCTTCGCTGTTGGAATTGGGTCCACACGACAACTTGCAGTTTGCCTTAAAGGATCATTCCTTCGTGGAGTGGGTTAGGTCATTCTTCGACAAGGAGGCGAACGAGCAGAATCCCTTTGCAGTCGCTGCTGCCCTTCTTCCGCAAATGGAACGGGACTACCCCGTGCGTCTCGCAAAGTTGTTGTTCACAGACGACCCTGACCACCCGCACAACCCATTCACCCCGATGGGGGCGACCGCCGCAGAGCAACAGACACAACACAAGTTGTGGTGCAAGTGGAAGTGTTACACGTACATGTTCGTGCGGCAACTCATGCATTCCGCCGCGCCGTCGTCGTCGCGCGACAACATCATCGATTTGAGTTGAGTTGAGATGAGATGAGATGAGATGAGATGAGCAATGCCACTTAAACCCACGCCGCGCGCGCACGTGCATATACATTCCATCGATCGATAACGTTGCTGTTTACCTGATCGACCGATCGACCGACCGACCGACCGACCGACCATCTTTGTTTGTATACACATCACGCCGTTGGCAATGAAACTTGGACGATTGTGCTTGGAGGATGGGGTTCGCTTGGAACGTGTGTCGGGGTCGTCGAACCACGCAGTGCGCATCGTGTTGTCGTCGGCGGATGCCTCATTGGAGCAGTCCACGTGTTTGATGCGGTCGATGATGGATGGGTTCGAGGCGCATGGCGGGTTTCCTTCGACGCGTATGGTGTCCCCCACTACGTTGCACATCGAAGGCATTCATTCGGTGGAACGATTCGTCGATTTCTCCTTCGCACCATCTCCATCTTCATCCGCTTCGGTGGAATCGATTCGGATGGAGGACATCGCGGTGCTGGGTCGGTGGCATGCGAGTTTGGTGCGACAATGGCGTTGGTTGCGCATGCGGCCATGGGCGTTCGCCTACTATTTGCCGGAATCCATCGTGGTATTCAACCGCACGATGGCCTTGCATTGCGCACCCTCCTTGTTGTTGCCGGTGCAATACGAGGAGGAGGAGGAGCATGAAGCCGACGACGGTAAAAACGAGGACGAGGACGAGGGCGAGAAAGAAGAACGCGCGAAGAACGGTGGCGGCACGATTGAGTTGCTGACACCGTTCAAGAAACATGGGTGGTTGCCGCCGGAATACCGGCAACTGCGCTCCATTCCCGCGCGCATGCCTGCCGACGCGGGGGTGTACAGTTTGGCGCAACTGATTGATGGGAAAGGCGCCATCACCACGCGGTGGCCACACTCTCCCTGGGCGCATGCATTGCGCGATGCCACCGCCGAACCTTGCGCGGAACGACGGATCGCCTCATTGCCATGAATGGTTTTCCCTTTCCTTTTCTTACCTTTCCCCTCCCAAATCGAAAGTTATGTATGGCAAGGTTGGAATGATAAAGATAAGGATGAGGACATGAAGGGGGGGGAACATTTTTTGCTGCAGGCAATGTATAGTCTCTGTCCGTCTCTTCCTTCAACACTTTCACACCGTGAATCATCCATTGTCGCCATTTCATGTCCATCGTTGCGTTCAAACGAAAGTCGGCCGTGCGCTACGGAACGAAAAAATCGGGACGAGCACCAGGAGGAGTGTGGTTGCCGCGCGCGGATGCATGTGACACGAAGCATTTGTCGTCGTCGATGTCGTCGTCCTCACTGTCCCTGTTGCAGCCCGGTCCGGAGGGGTTTTCGTTGGAAGGGACGAGTCGCCGCGGTCCCTCGGTGGGCCGTGACATGAAGATGTCCAAGTCAGGCACGCCGTTCCGCGGACAGTATCCCGTCGGGTGGGGCGGACACTTGGGTACCTATCCGTCCAGCATTCTGGTGGAGGACGCGGTGCAAGTGAAGAACCCCGGCTCCACATTGCCCGCGGTGGAATCGATCCTCAACGCTGGCATGGCGCTGACCGACTTGCGCGGCAACAACCATCGCTACGTGCGCCCTTCGGTGCTGTCCACCCGCGGCCACTTGGCGGAACGCTACAAGTACGTGTCCTCCGGCCAGTATCCGTGCTACTGGGTGCAGCCGATCTATACCGGCAACCAGACGCAAACCGCCAGCCAGGGACTCTACCTGCAAACGAAGACGTCCTCCACCGTGCGCTCCCTCGACGTCAACGACGCCGCGCGCTACGTCGGCGACTGCAAGAAGTCCACTTGGTGCGTGTCCTCGGTGGCCCGCCGCACTTTCGAAGACGTCGCGCGCAACGCACCCTACTCGAAGACCCTCGGACAGCCCGTGACCTCCTACAGCATCTACCAACAATTTTTGACCCGCAAGTGTCTCCATCCGCGCGGCGCGCAGAAACCCTTCCCCTTTGCCGTCCCCACGGGCACTGGCATCTTGTCCGGCGGGGTCGGCACCGTCGGCAACGTCGGCAATGCCTGCAACACCTCCAAGATCTATTTGTCGCCACCCGACTGGTATCTGGCCGACAACGGCGCAGCAGGCGATGGCGGCGATTGTTAACGGGAAGAAGAACGATTGTTGACGGGAAGCTGGAAAGAACATAGCCCACCGCCACGACCCTCGTTCTTCTTGTCTTTGTCTTCGTCTTTGTCTTCGTCTTTGTCTTTGTCTTCGTCATGGGGATAGGGATAGGTGAGGAGTTGCGCACATGGATTGCAGGGCGCCTGTCCTTTGGCGAAGCGAAACCCGGGGATGAGTCCAGGCAGTTCGCGTGGTTGGATGCGCCGAATGTTGATGGCTGTGCTTGTGTCTCCGGAATCAGCTTTTGCCGTTGTCACCATCTCCAGGTGGGGGTCGCGCACGTCGTTCAAGTTGCAGCGCACGACGGGGCCGTCGTTGCCGTAGCGGAAGCCGCGCAGCAGGAACAGTCCCTCGGGCGATTGATAGAACAAGATGCGCAAGATGGATTGTTCGGGGTAGATGGACCGGGCGTGTTCCACGGATGCGCGCACATCTTCGCGGATGTATGGATTGCGGCGCATGGCGTCTTCGTATCGCCGCACGGTGTCCGCGGACCACGGCCATCGCTTGTGCTTCAAAAAGTAGGCTTGTTCGTCTTCAGTAGTCTGCTGGTCCATTGCATCCGGGTCGAACAACAACCCCGGGTGCAAGGTCTGCTGCAGTTTTTGCAACGCTGTTGCCGACTCGTCCGACATCGCAAACCCCTCCTGTTTCTTGTTCTTGTTCTTGTTCTTGTCCTTGTCCTTGTCCTTGTTATCTTCGTTGTTGTCGTTGCGTGGCATTGCCGACACGCCGACTAGCACAACCGACAATACCACCACCAATCCCCAAAAGTGCATGGCGCGCATTGCTGTGAAGTGAAAGTCGCTTGGCGATTCGTTGTTCTTCGCAGTTGTTGTTGTTGTAGTTGATGTTGCGACAGAAGAAAAGCCAACATCACCCACCCTTTCCCGCCCAATTGCAAATCGAAAGTTATGCGAAAAAGGTTGGAATGATCGTTGGACGACAGTGGGTGGGTGGGTGCGTGAGTAAGAGAGAAGTGGAACAACACAAATGTGTAATCGTGATTAAAACAACACTGAAACAGAACGTCATTAATCGTGTTACAACAATTCGACTTCGCTGGTGTCGCGTGATGCGGCACTGCTACTACTACTACCACTACTACTACCACTGCTACTACTTGTTCCGCGATCGACGGGTGCCGTTGCTACCTCGTCCTCGTGGCGATAGAACAATTTCATGCACTCCCAGATTTTCGCAGCTTCTTCAAAGTTGAAGACGCCGCGCTTTTGACCGACCACGAGGAATTGCACCAAGATGTTGAAAGCGACATTGGCGGAAGTCACCGGACTGTTGATCAGCTTGGCCACCGCTTCCGGTGTTGGCGCGCACGAAGTTGGTTGTGGATTCAAGTCCATGATTGCTTCTTGTTCTTCTCGTTGTCCTTGTCCTTGTCCTTGTCCTTGTCCTTGTCCTTGTTTTGCGGAACGGGTAAAGTGTGTGTGGGTGTGTTCAGCTCGGCGCAGTGCTTTTAAATAGCCACACCATCGACTCTGCTGATGCCAAAAAAAAGTCTCCGCATGACAGTAGAGATTACCACCTTTCCCAACCTCACCTTTCCCAACCTCACCTTTCCCAACTCTTTCAACATCATGGAACCGAAGATGTTCGAGCGCGTCGTGGGAAGCACCCACGTCATGGTGCAGGAACCGGGCAAACCACCTCAGTCCGTGGGCAAACGATGGGATGCAGTGTCCAACGGGCACACTGCCGATGCGGAGGTGGCATTGGTGCGCGACGGTCGTCCAATCCAGCGACAATTCTTCACCTTGGACCACGGCGACTTGGATTCGCTGCTTGCGCTGCCTTCTGTGCCGATGCCACTGCACCAACGCTTGCGCCACGATTTCAAAGCAAGTGCTTCTTCTTCACCACGGACACATCGCCCCAATCACAGTCACAGTCACAGTCACAACCGCCGCAGCCAAAACACCCAGAGCCGCAACAGTCAAAGTCAAAGTCAAAGTCAAAGCCATCGTCCCCATCGTCGTGCGCGGCGTCGTCGTCGCACAGTCCGTCGTCGTCGCACAACCACCGGATGAGTCATCATCACCAACCATCATCGTGAATTGATTGGCGCTTTGCAGTCCCGAATGGACATAAATGGAACAGGGTTTTCTGTCCAACAAAGTTTATCTCCATACACAGTAGCCTTTTTTTTGTCGTGTTTGCAGTCCCATCGAACACCGCCGCGCACCGCCAACACCCAGCAGCAAACACACGCATCCCCCCCCCTCTTCTTTGTTTCTTCTTTGTTTCTTCTTTCTTCGTGTCCATCATGTCCTTTCGTCGGTATGGTGGCATGCAGCACGCGGCGAAATTCAGCGCCGTGTCCAGCAAATACAATGCCGCGCAAGTGCTCTTGCCGAAAGACGTGGGTCAACCCAACTCGCAGATTCACCTCAGCAGTGATGTGGAGGGCGACATCCACTTCTACGGCAATCTCGTGATTGACAAAGACTTGCTCGTGCACGGCAACCTCGTCGTGGACCAAAACGCCACCGTCGGCGGAGTACTGACCGGCCTGGACGGGCTCCTCATCGCGGCGGGCGATGCCTCCTTCAATGACGCCGTGACGGTCGCAGGGCTCTTAACCGGAGAATCCGGCCTCTCAATACTTGGCGGCGATGCCTCCTTCAACCAATCGGTCAATGTCGGCGGATTGTTCACCGGCAATGGCGGACTGCTCCTCCAAGGCGGCGATGCCTCCTTCAACCAAGCAGTCAATGTCGGCGGCTTGTTCACTGGGGAATCTGGCCTCTCTATACTTGGCGGCGATGCCTCCTTCAATCAATCGGTCACAGTCGATGGGTTGTTGACCGGCAATGGCGGACTGCTCCTCCAAGGCGGCGATGCCTCCTTCAACCACGATGTGAATGTCGCAGGGCTCTTAACCGGGGAATCCGGGCTCCTGATTGCGGCGGGCGATGCCTCCTTCAACCAAGCGGTCAATGTCGGCGGATTGTTCACCGGCAATGGCGGACTGCTCCTCCAAGGCGGCGATGCCTCCTTCAATCAAGCAGTTGATGTCGGCGGCTTGTTGACCGGCAATGGCGGAATGCTTCTGCAGGGCGGCGATGCCTCCTTCAACCAAGCAGTCAATGTCGGCGGCTTGTTCACCGGCGATGGCGGAATGCTTCTGCAGGGCGGCGATGCCTCCTTCAATCAGGCGGTCAATGTCGGCGGCTTGTTCACCGGCAATGGCGGAATGCTCCTCCAAGGCGGCGATGCCTCCTTCAATCAAGCAGTCAATGTCGGCGGCTTGTTCACCGGCAATGGCGGACTGCTTCTGCAGGATGGCGATGCCTCCTTCAATCAAGCAGTTGATGTCGGCGGCTTGTTGACCGGCAATGGCGGACTGCTTCTGCAGGGCGGCGATGCCTCCTTCAACCAAGCCGTCATCGTCGAAGGGTTGTTCACCGGCAATGGCGGAATGCTTCTCCAAGGTGGCGATGCCTCCTTCAATCAGGCGGTCAATGTCGGCGGCTTGTTGACCGGCAATGGCGGAATGCTTCTCCAAGGTGGCGATGCCTCCTTCAACGACAATGTGACCGTGCTGGGGACGTTCACCGCCAGCGGCAATGTAGTATTCGACGGCGATGCCTCTTTCAACGACAATGTTGATGTTGCGGGACTCTTAACCGGGGAATCCGGCCTCGTCATCTCTGGCGGCGATGCGTCCTTCAATGAAGCCGTGACGGTTGAAGGATTGTTCACGGGCAATGCAGGTCTGTTGCTCCAAGGCGGCGATGCGTCCTTCAATGAAGCCGTGATGGTTGAAGGATTGTTCACGGGCAATGCAGGTCTGTTGCTCCAAGGCGGCGATGCGTCCTTCAATGAAGCCGTGACTGTCGGCGGCTTGTTGACCGGCAATGGCGGAATGCTTCTCCAAGGCGGCGATGCGTCCTTCAACCACGATGTGAATGTCGCAGGGCTCTTAACCGGGGAATCCGGGCTCCTGATTGCGGCGGGCGATGCGTCCTTCAATGAAGCCGTGACGGTCGGAGGGTTGATCACCGGCAATGGCGGGCTGCTTCTCCAAGGCGGCGATGCCTCCTTCAACCACGATGTGGATGTCGCAGGGCTCTTAACCGGGGAATCCGGGCTCCTGATTGCGGCGGGCGATGCCTCCTTCAATGAAGCCGTGACGGTCGGAGGGTTGATCACCGGCAATGGCGGGCTGCTTCTCCAGGGTGGCGATGCCTCCTTCAACAACAATGTGACCGTGCTGGGCACCTTGACGGCCAGCGGGGACGCTTCTTTCGACGGCAGCGTCACGGTAGACGGCCTGCTCAGCGGCGGCGGCGGATTGTGGCTGACCGCGGGCGATGCCTCCTTCAACGACAACTTGCACGTGTCCGGCGCCATCGACGTCTCCAACAACAACGTGTTCGCGCAGTACATGTTCTTGACCTCCGGCACGCAGTACGCCCCGCAGCCCTATGCCGTGATGCCAAAGGCGTACATCGACACCCTCGCCAACGGCCTGCATCCTATCGGCAACGTAGCGTGCGTCTCTACTTTCGACAACAGTGGCAACGACAGCATCTACCCCGCCGCCAAGACTTACCCCATGCCCCTCACCTCCTTCTCGGTGCCGACCGACGCCAGCTACGTCGCCCTCATCGACAACTATGCGGTGCAACTCGGCGACAGCGTGCTCCTCAACGACCAGGGCATCGATCCACAGACGGGAGCGCCCGCCAACACCCCCTCCGTCAACAACCGCATCTACCTCCTCACCTCCCTCGGCGTCGATCCCGCGAACAGCAGCAACACCCTTTATCAATTCGTGCCGGACGAGACCATGATGCCCACCGGCTCCGACGCCACCACTTTGTCCGTCTTTGTCTTGCACGGCAAGGAATACGCTTTCACCGGCTGGGTGCAGATGGCGCTGCTCGGCACGCCGCCCACCGTGGGCACCGATCCCCTCCTCTTCACCTTGCACTACAGCTCCAATTTCACCGCGGGACAAGGACTCTACTTCGCCGAAGTGGAAGGCCAGAACACCCTGAATGTAGAGCCCGCCCTCGACTTCCTCACCAACCTGGACAATTCCGGCGGTGTCTTGGCCCTTGGTGCGCAAAACACGGTGGCGCTGGTCATCCCTTGTCCCCTCGCCCTCGGCAGCACCACGCCCCCCAGCGCCAGCAGCAACATCCAACTCGACGTGTCCGGCAACGCCAACATCTCAGGGAATGCCAACGTGTCAGGAACGTTTGGTGCCACGGGTGCGACCACCCTCAGTTCCCTCACCACCACGGGCAACACCACTGTGGATGGAACATTCGTAGCGAAAGGCACTTCCACCTTGGCGTCCTTCAACAGCACGGGGACAGGTAGTGTTTCCACTTCCTTGGCCGTCGGCAAATCCGTGGTGTCCAGCGGCATGGCATTGGATGTTTCAGGGAATGCCAACGTGTCAGGTACCTTCGGCGCCACGGGAGCGACTACCCTCAGTTCCCTCACCACCACAGGCAACACCACCGTGGATGGAACGTTCACGGCGAAAGGCACCTCCACCTTGGCGTCCTTCAACAGCACGGGGACAGGCAGTGTTTCCACTTCCTTGGCCGTCGGCAAATCCGCTGTGTCTAGCGGCATGGCATTGGATGTCTCGGGCAATGCCAACGTGTCAGGTACGTTTGGCGCTGCGGGTGCGACCACACTCAGTTCCCTCACCACCACGGGCAACACCACGGTGGATGGAACGTTCACGGCGAAAGGCACGTCCACCTTGGCGTCCTTCAACAGCACGGGAACGGGGAGTGTTTCCACTTCCTTGGCCGTAGGCAAATCCGTAGTGTCTAGCGGCATGGCATTGGATGTTTCAGGGAATGCCAACGTGTCAGGTACCTTCGGCGCCACGGGAGCGACTACCCTCAGTTCCCTCACCACCACGGGCAACACCACGGTGGATGGAACGTTCACGGCGAAAGGCACCTCCACCTTGGCGTCCTTCAACAGCACGGGAACGGGGAGTGTATCGACATCTCTCGCAGTCGGCAAATCCGCTGTGTCTAGCGGCATGGCATTGGATGTGTCCGGCAATGCAACCATCTCAGGCAATGTCAACGTGTCAGGTACCTTCGGCGCCACGGGTGCGACCACCCTCAGTTCCCTCACCACCACAGGCAATGCCAATGTATCAGGTACTTTTGACGCAACGGGTGCGACCACCCTCAGTTCCCTCACCACCACGGGCAACACCACGGTGGATGGAACGTTCGTAGCGAAAGGCACCTCCACCTTGGCGTCCTTCAACAGCACGGGGACTGGCAGTGTCTCCACATCCTTGGCCGTCGGCAAAACCTCCGCCACCGGCGGCATCGCATTGGATGTAGCCGGCAGCGCCAATGTGTCCGGAACGTTGACTGCGGGGAGCATCACACTCGGCACGCTCACCACTGGCAACACCACCGTGGATGGAACGCTCACGGTAACCGGCACCTCCTCCTTGGCGTCCTTCAACAGCACGGGGACGGGGAGTGTCTCCACATCCTTGGCCGTCGGCAAAACCTCCGCCACCAGCGGCATCGCATTGGATGTTGCCGGCAATGCGAATGTATCGGGTTCCTTTGGTGCGGGAACCTCCACCCTTTCCGCCCTCACAGTCACGAACAATGCCAGTGTGACGGGAACGTTGACTGCGGGAACCTCCACCCTTTCCGCCCTCACGATTACCGGCAACACCACCGCCGATGGAACTCTGACGGTGAAAGGTACCTCTTCCTTGGCGTCCTTCAACAGCACGGGCACGGGGAGTGTTTCCACATCCTTGGCTGTCGGCAAAACGTCGGTGTCCAGCGGCATCGCCTTGGACGTTTCTGGCAACGCGAATGTATCAGGTTCCTTTGCTGCGGGAACCTCCACCCTTTCCGCCCTCACAGTCACGAACAATGCCAGTGTGACCGGAACGTTGACTGCGGGAACCTCCACCCTCTCGACGCTTTCCATCACAGGCGCTACTACTGCCAATGGAACTTTGACGGTGAAAGGAACCTCTTCCTTGGCGTCCTTCAACAGCACGGGGACGGGGAGTGTTTCCACATCCTTGGCTGTCGGCAAAACATCGGTGTCCAGCGGCATCGCCTTGGACGTGTCTGGCAACGCGAATGTGTCGGGTGCGTTAACTGCGGGCAGCATCACTCTCGGCGCACTTACGACCGGCAATACCACTGTGGATGGAACACTCGCCGTGACAGGAACTTCGACGTTGGCGTCGTTCAACAGCACGGGGACGGGGAGTGTGTTGACATCCTTGGCTGTCGGCAAGTCGTCCGCCACCAGCGGCGTGGCATTGGACGTGTCGGGCAACGCGAATGTCTCGGGAACTTTCGGTGCGGGAACCTCCACCCTTTCTGCCCTCACCATCACCGGCAACACTACCGCCGATGGAACTCTGACGGTGAAAGGCGCCTCTGCGTTGGCGTCCTTCAACAGCACGGGCACGGGCAGTGTTTCTACATCCTTGGCCGTCGGCAAATCCGCGGTGTCCAGCGGCATGGTGTTGGATGTCTCCGGGAATGCGAATGTCTCTGGAACCTTCGGCGCGGGATCGTCCACTCTTTCCGCCCTCGCCATCACCGGCGCAACTACTGCCAATGGAACTTTGACGGTGAAAGGAACTTCCTCCTTGGCGTCCTTCAACAGCACGGGGACAGGCAGTGTTTCCACATCCTTGTCCGTCGGCAAATCTGCGGTGTCCAGCGGCATGGTGTTGGATGTGTCCGGGAACGCGAATGTTTCAGGTACCTTCGGCGCAACAGGCGCAACCACCCTTTCCACCCTCACGATCACGGGCAACGCCACGACGAACGGGACACTGACCGTGAGAGGCGCATCGTCGTTGGCCTCATTCACCAGCAGCAGCACCGGCAGCGTGTTGACGTCCTTGGCCGTGGGCAAAACGTCGGCAAATGGCAGCAACGTGTTGGATGTGTCTGGCAACGCCAATGTGTCGGGGGCGTTGACCGCAGGCAGCATCGTGCTCGGCGGCGGCACGCTCACAACTGGCAACACCACGGTGAACGGAACGCTCGCGGTGACTGGCATGTCCTCCTTGGCCGCGTTCACCAGCAGCAGCACCGGCAGCGTGTTGACCTCGTTGGCCGTCGGCAAATCCGCCGTGACGGTGAGCGGCATGGCATTGGATGTGTCCGGCAATGCCAACGTGTCGGGAACCTTCGGCGCCACGGGCGCAAGTACCCTTTCCACCCTGACGATCACGGGCAACGCCACGACGAATGGGACCCTGACCGTGAGAGGTGCATCGTCCTTGGCGTCGTTCACCAGCAGCAGCACCGGCAGCGTGTTGACCTCGTTGGCCGTCGGCAAATCCGCAGTGACGGTGGGCGGCATGGTGCTGGATGTGTCCGGCAATGCCAACGTGTCGGGCACTTTCGGTGCAGGAACATCAACCTTTTCCGCACTCACCATCACGGGCAATGCCAATGTGAATGGAACGTTGATGGTGACGGGCACATCCTCCTTGGCGGCGTTCAACAGCACGGGAACGGGCAGTGTGTTGACTTCCCTCGCGGTCGGCAAATCCGCGGTGACCGTCGCTGGCATGGTGCTGGATGTGTCCGGCAATGCCAACGTGTCGGGAACCTTCGGCGCCACGGGCGCAAGTACCCTTTCCACCCTGACCATCACGGGCAACAGCACGGCGAATGGAACTTTTACCGTGAAAGGAACCGCATCCTTGGCGGCGTTCAACAGCACGGGTACAGGCAGCGTGTTGACTTCCCTCGCGGTCGGCAAATCCGCGGTGACCGTCGCTGGCATGGTGCTGGATGTGTCGGGCAACGCCAATGTCTCGGGAACCTTCGGCGCGACGGGTGCTGCAACTTTGAGTGCATTGACCACCACGGGCAACACGACCGTGAATGGAACGTTGACGGCAAAAGGCACCTCGACCTTGGCGTCCTTCAACAGCACGGGTACGGGCAGTGTGTTGACGTCCCTCGCAGTCGGTAAAACTTCGGTGTCTGGCAGCAACATTGTGCTTGACGTATCAGGCAACGCCAATGTGTCGGGGACTCTCAATGCCGGCACCATGACGTTCACGAGCGCAAACCTCAGCGGCGGTCTCACGGTGGGACAGAATCTCCTGGTGTCAGGCAACACGGGGTTGGGGGCCAACATGACCAATCCCGTCGCCACCTTGGACGTGAGTGGCAACGAAATCGTGTCCGGCACTCTTGCCGTCGGCAAAACCAGCGCGGCCACCAGCGGCATTACTCTGGACGTGACTGGGAGTGCCGCAATCAGCAGTGCCTTGACGGTGTCCGGCAACACAACGGTGCAAGCCACCTCCGCGAAAAACTTGGCCTTGGGCAAATCGGCGGTCAGTGGCAGCAATGTGTTGGACGTGAGTGGAAATGCGGCGATCAGCAGCGCCCTGTCCGTGGCGGGCACCTTGACGGCAACCGGCACGGCGTTGATGGGCGGGTTCATGTCGCTGGGCAAAACCAGTTCCCCCACCACCACTTTGGACGTGAGTGGAAATGCAGCGATCAGCAGCGCCTTGACGGTGTCGGGCAACACGACGCTGCAAGCCACCTCCGCGAAAAACGTGGCGTTAGGTAAATCGGCGGTCAGCGGCAGCAATGTGTTGGATGTGAGTGGAAATGCGGCGATCAGCAGCGCCCTGTCCGTGGCGGGGACGTTGGCGATCACGGGCACCTCCACCTTGGCCTCGACGTTGGCTGTGGGCAAAAGCACCACGGCCACTAGCGGCATCACCCTGGACGTGAATGGGAGTGCGGCGATCAGCAGCGCGTTGACCGTGTCCGGCACCTCCACGTTGAAAACGACGACGGCTTCCGCGCTCGGCGTGAACAAAACGTCGGTCGGCACGAACCTGGTGGTGGACGTGAGCGGCAACGGCGCGGTGTCAGGCACCTTGGCCGTGGGCAAGAGTACGCAAGCCAATTCGCCGTACGCGCTGGATGTGAACGGCAGCGTGGGCGTGGGTCAAACGTTGGCGGTGTTTGGGACGGCGGCGGTCGGCAAGTCGACGGTGACGGCGGGCAACACCTTGGATGTGTCCGGGGTGTCGTACGTGGGTGGATCGTTCGGCGTGAACAACTCCAATGGGGTGTATCAGCTGGGCTGCAACCTGAGCAACAATGGTTGGTTTCGAGTGGGTCCCGTGTACGATGCGAGCGGCAATTACACAGGCGACTACACGGGGGAGATTCCGTTGCGCGGGGGTCCATTCACGTTCCGCGGTCGCAAAGGCACGTCGAGCAACAACACGTCGCGGGTGGACTTTTCGAACGACAACACGTGGAATTCGACGGCGCTGACTAGTGCGGCAGTGTACAACGGGATCACGGCGGGCAACGGCGCCGCCATTGACTTCAGTGGATGTCAGCTGGCGGTGTACACGTGGAATGGGTCGACGAACTTCGCGACCTCCTCGGGGACGGTGCAGTGCAGAGCGTTCATTGATCACACGACCGGCAACTACACCACGAAAGGGGGGCTCCGCTTGTTCAACAGCACGGCGGTGTCGGTGAATTCATCACCGGGGTGGTCGATCGCGAACGACGCGTCGAACAACTTGTCGGTGTCCGCGATTGGCAGCCCAGGCAACATTGTGTTGAACCGCACGGCGTCGGTGGCGACCAGTCTGGCGGTGGGCAAAACGAGCACGGCGAACGCGTCGTATGTGTTGGATGTGAATGGCAGTGCGGGGATCGGGCAGAACCTGACGGTGTTCGGCACGACCAATGTGCAGCAAAGTCTATCGGTAAACAAAACCACGACGGCGGGCAGTGGTCTCGCGCTGGACGTGAGTGGCAATGGCGTCGTGTCGACGTCGCTGGCGGTGGGCAAGACCACGCAAGCCACCAGCGGATACCAATTGGATGTCAGTGGCACTGCTATGGTGAGTGGAGGGGCGTGGTTTCTTGGCGCAGTGGACATCAAGAACAACGTCACGGTGGAACAGACATTGACCGCGTGGCAAGTGCCGATTTGCACGGCGCAACAGCCGGGTCCCAGCGACAGTTCTCAAATCATTCCCACTACCGCGTGGGTGCAATCGGCCATCACGCAATACCAATTGTTCGTTCCACGATTCCAGACATTCAGTTCCTATCAACCTGCCTCCACGCAAACGAA
>JACCDX010101343.1_pt1 | contig 32259 bp, 34 predicted proteins | sample 7449681 | NCBI WGS metagenome assembly JACCDX01 (sample SAMN15323450, study PRJNA562643) | freshwater metagenome | isolation source: river surface water | place: USA:Blue River Watershed | collected 2017-08-18
CCTGCGGGTGCACCCTCTGGTAACCAAGACAAGCTTCCGCCATCCGCTCCAAAGGAATGGGCCAGCACCCCTGATGCGTTCACGCTGTCAGGAGAGAGATCACCCAGACCGCCTGGATTACCTCCACCCAGGGCGTCGTCGTCCATTTGCATCAACAAATTTTCAAAAGTACTGGGAGCAGAATCTTCGAATGAGATTTTCGAGCCAATTTCGACAGTGCTGACTTGAATGCTGTGGATACTGAAATCACCAATATCAAATGAAGCGTTCAAATCCGCGACAGCAGAACCCACATTCGAGATCACAGCGCGGTTATGACCACTTTCCGAGAAATATTCGATATGATCGCCTTGGTGGACACCCGTAATGGTTGCAGAACCAGATGAAAAAACAATGGTGATTTGAGGATCATTGGCAGAACCGTTGGAGTCCTCCAAAAGATTTCCACTGTGATCAAGAACACGAACACGGCTTACATTGACAGGCGTATCGCCAGTGACCAAACCGTCAATAAACTGGGCACCGACTTCTAAATTGGTATGTAAAGCGCTAATTTTGAGCGTACATGCTTTGGAAGGCTGCAATTGACTGACCACAAAATGCGCATAGCTGGTATCGATCAAACCTGTAAATTGAATATTGGATTCAACATCGGCTTCCGTCTGACTCAAATTCGCGCCCGTATAGTTGGCATTTGCCCCAGAAACAAATGTCAATGTCAAACCCTCTGCTGACTTGAGATTTTTTCCATCTTTGGCATAAGTTGGCGGATCCACCATTTGGTTGTTGGTACCGACAGATGTGACTTCACCTGCGTGACTGATGTTCACAGTATCGCCAGTGTTTACTTTGGCACCATTCGATTGATTGGCTGGATGAAGCCCGGTGACGACAAAAGCCTCCAAAGCAGTCCCTGTCATGATGAAAAGATGCTGACCAGGTGTAGCATCTTTGAAGTTGTCACCGCCACCCGAAGTCACTGTGACAAACAGCTTATCGAAAAGATTGACTGACTCATCCTGCAACAGAGGATTAGGATGTGCCAGCGGCTGGTACAAGACGGTCCACAGGTCAAACTCATTTGTTGAGCCTGTGATTTCTTGAAGGTAGGCAGAAAATACAAGGACATTCGAACTTGTTTTGCCGATGACGATATTGTTGTTGGCAGTATCGGAATACAAAAAGACAGCGTCACCTTGAACAGTACGCAAGCCACTGTTTTCGCCATTCAGTGTGTGGCCCAAGGCGTTAGAAAATGCAAGGTCGTAACCTATCCCAGCACCGGACACGCTCAATACATGATGACCTGTCACGCCATCGTATCCACTCAAAGCGGCTTCCATCGGCGCATGCGTTGACAAGACCGAAAGGCGAGCAGAAAAGGCCGCAGGAAGCAATGATGCAGAGATGTCGTTGTCGTCAAGGTCGCTGGGAAGAATACTGGCAGATGCATTTTGCAAACGATCAGACTCATCCAAACTGACGCCTGTTCCCGTCAACGCAATCGCAATCGTCGGAGATGAAGCGACAGAAAAAGAGGTATTGAGAAGGTGGCCATCATCGAGGGACTTCTCAATGGTTTCAGCTTGTTGGCTTGAAGAAAGAATTTCAGGCCATTGAAGTGTGCTGTCAGATGGCTTGACTTTAACTCTTTCGTCAAAAGGGACATCATCCATGCCAGGCCATTTTTGAGACGAAACATCTACCTTGCCAGAAAGCTCTTGATTCAACTTCCAGACCTTGTTGTACAAAACATCGTCCTCAGCAATCGGCTTCACAACCTGCTGAGCTGCACGAGAGATGGTGGGTTGAGGTGTGATTTTCTTGGCCATGATGGTTCCTTGAGTGCAGCGATTTCAAAGTCAAACTGCGATTGATTTGCAAGATATGAATGCCCTGAAAGCAATTGATGACAGGGATACGTATCTTGCAAAGAAGGCGACCGATTCACCATCCATCTCACGATCTGTTTGGATGTAGCGATAGGTTTAAGTCATAGGATTTGCATCCACTGGCCTAGACAAAGTTTGAGGTGCAGCTATGTGCGTCAGGAAACATGGATGTCTAAAAAAGCGTGCTGAAATTTGATCCAACACAAATCAAATCATTCAACATGACCGCTCTCAGAAAAAAAACGGACTGCGCGCAGTGTGCCGTGAGGCATCAATGCCTGACCAGTCACCTCAATGAGAATGAGTTGCAAAATTTTGAGCAAAGCATGGTTTCAGTCATCAAGGTCAAACGCGGTGATAGCTTGTTTTACCAAGGCGACCCCTTCACCACGCTCTTTGCAGTCAGATTGGGCGTCATGAAAACTTCCATCAGTCGCTCTAATGGCCAAGAGCAAGTGACAGGTTTTCAAATGTATGGGGAATTACTAGGGCTTGATGGCATCGAAAGTCAAAGCCATTCTTGTCATGCAGTGGCATTAGAGGACGCAGAGGTCTGTGCCATTCCATACATGATGGTCAACAACTTTTCAGAGGAAGCGCCCAAACTTCGACAAAGGCTGGCTGAGTTGATGAGCACCCAATTGGCGCATAACCATCGACTCATGCTGCTGTTGGGCAGCATGTGTGCAAAAGAGCGAGTGGCCATCTTCCTCTTGAACATGATGGAGCGTCAAAAAGCAAGGGGTCTTTCAACCACTGAATTGATGCTGCGCATGACACGCCAGGACATCGCAAGTTATCTAGGCTTGCAGCTTGAAACCGTGAGTCGAAAATTCTCACGAATGTCGGATGTCGGCATGATCAGCGTCAATCGCAAACACATTCGGTTGACAGATGTGGAAGGATTGCAGCAAATGGCCGCCACATGGTAACCGTTTAAATCGAAGTACTTTGCAAAATAAATTGAATTTATCGAATTGATGTTCAGTGTGCGGCAACACACACAGGATTTTCCACAATGACTTTACATTTTCATCAGGCGATCAAAAACAAACAGTTACTCCACTGACAAAAACCAACGTATGCAACACTCACCCGTCGCGCCGATCAAACAAGCCAACAAAATCATGACGGCTTTACCTTCCTCGGATTGGGAGAGATGGCAAAGGCACATCACCTCCGTAAGTTTGGCAGTAGATGATGTATTGTTTGATTCGGGGCAGAAGATGCAGTACGTCTACTTTCCCGTCTCCTGCATCATTTCACTTCAATACGATTTTGAAGATGGGGGGTCTGCAGAATTTGCTCAAATTGGAAATGAAGGCTTGGCGGGCATCTTTGTCTTCATGGGCGATCAATCGACTTGCAGCAAAGCGATCGTCATCGGCAAAGGCATCGCCTATCGCATACGCGCTGATGTTTTGCTTGAAGAGTTCAATTTATCGAGTGCTTTCAGGAGGCTCATTCTGCGCTACATGCAAGCAGTCATGACACAAGCCTCGCAAATGGCAGCCTGCAATCGCAAGCATTCCATTGATCAACAACTTGCGCGCATCTTACTCCTGAACTTGGACCGCGTGGTAGGCATGGATCTGAGCTTTACCCATGAGCTGATCGCTAAAACCATGGGTGTCAGGCGAGAGGGAATCAGCGAAGCGGCCAAAAGATTGCAGCGAGAGGGATTGATCGATTACTCTCGTGGTTGCATCACGGTCAGAGATCGAATAGCATTGAAGACGCATGCTTGCGAGTGTTATTCTCTGCTGAAAAATGAGTATGAGCGCCTGCTGCCTACACAACTCGCCATTTGATGGCTTTTAATTTCGCTCTACCAAGGCTTGTAAACCCCTATGAACTCTGAGTTGCAAAGCATCCGTGAATCGCTCGCAAGCCTGCAAAGCGAGGTCACAGAATTGAAACAGCGCTACAGTGATCTCAACAAAAATCACAGTGAGACCCTTGTTTCACTCAAGATTCTGACCACCCATGCTTCTGATGCCGCTCAGCGCGCGGCCAAAGCTGCCAGCCATTCTGCACAAGCTTCAACCAATTGCGCTGAAGCCGCTAAATTAGCAGCATCTGCCTCTGTCATCATGGCCGCAGAAATTGCTTCTCGTGCGGCGGCAGATGCCGCAGAGGCCGCCATGGAGGCTGCAGCCAGCGCTGCCTCTGCCTCGGCGGCGGCGGCACTGGCTGTTGCGCACCATGCAGAAGATGCGTCCAATATTGCCTCAGCTGAGGCAGCACAGGCCACCAAAATGGCCACGGAAGCCGCTGCGCAAGCTGTCGAAATGTCGAATCTGGCAGCGCAATATGCACGCGCTGCACGAGATGATCTTCCGAAATGAACTGATTCCAGCCGTGAACCCTGAATGCATATCCTCGGCTTGAGTGTTGCATTGGGCATAGGATTGCTGATCGGCGCAGAGCGTGAGCGCCGCAAAGTGACGGGGGGAATTCAACGCTCAGCAGGCATTCGCACCTTTGCAGTTGTGGCCATGCTGGGCGCAGTGGCCGAGATCCTCAACCGCCCTTTTCTGCTCACTGCAACTTTGTTGCTCTCTGGCTGCATGGCTTTGTTTGCGCACCTACAAAAAAGCGCAGACGATACTGGCGTCACCACGGAGCTGTCCCTGCTGTTGACCTGCATGATCGGCGCTCTGGCCATACAGAATACCAATTTGGCTGCTGGCTTGGGTGTATGTCTGGCGGGACTGCTGGCCTCAAGAGATTGGCTGCATCGGTTTGTGATTCGCATCTTGTCAGAAAGAGAATTGCATGACGTGATCATTTTTGGAGCGGTGTGTCTCATCATCTTGCCGATTGCACCCGATGAGTTTCTCGGGCCATTCAACGCCATCAATTTCCGAGATATTGCAAGTTTTGTGGTGATGGTCATGGGCATCAGTGCCCTAAGCTACATCACAAGAAGAATGATGGGACACCGCGGGGGCTTGCCATTGAGTGGCTTTTTGGGCGGATTTGTCTCGAGTTCGGCCGTCATGATGACCATGGGAAAGCTGTCAAAAGATAACCCGGAGCAAACAGAATACGCCATCATCGGTTCACTTTTTTCCAATGTGGCCACGATGATTCAGCTCTACATCATCTACGCCATGTCCATGGCACATCTTGGCTTTGTCATGCTCTATCCCATTGTGTATGGTGCAACAACGGGTCTGTTTTACGCACTGGCAGTGCTTTTGCTTCGATCAGAAAAAAAGGAGCAGAACGCTGTAGCCATGAAAGGCCATGCGTTTGATCTGTCCTCCACGTTGATGCTGACTGTCATGGTCACCGGGTTGAGCCTGATCAGCGCAGGCTTGCATGCCTGGCTTGGAACCCAAGGTGTCTGGATTGCCAGCGCTGCAGCAGGCTTTGCAGATGCTCACTCCAATATCGCCTCCTTGACAGCGTTACAAAACAAAGGATTGATGAGTACCGCTGAAGCGCAAATGGCGATCTTGATCGGCTTTTCTACCAACGCCATCACAAAGGTCGTCTTTTGCTATGCCTTTGGCAATCAGCGATACAAAGCCTACACCGTGACAGGCATAGCGCTGGTGACACTGGCAACCTGGTTAGGTGTCTACTTTCATCCTGTTTGAAGCAGTCTTTGAAATTCTCAACATCGTCATCCGTGGGAAAACGCACAATGAATATGGCATGAAGTGCCTAAGCTATCCAAGAATTCAGTTTTTTCAATTCTTGGATCATGGGCCATTTCTTATGCCTTCATTGAGAGAAAAATACACCGATCCTTTCAGCCGAGCCGAAATTCAAGAGGCTTTTGATGAAGAGATTGAACTCGACATGGCGGATGATGTGCCAAACTTTTGGGGCGCGCAGTTCACGGATCTGGAGCGAAGCCAATACTTTCACGCCCTCATCAAACTTCAAGCGGAGTTGGTGAAGTTACAGAAATGGCTGAATGTTTCACATCAGCGCATTGTGATTCTTTTTGAAGGACGCGATGCCGCGGGCAAGGGTGGCGTCATCAAGCGCATCACACAAAGATTAGATCCCAGAGTTTGTCGGGTTGCCGCATTGCCAGCCCCCAACGACAGAGAAAAAACCCAATGGTATTTCCAACGCTATGTTGCTCATTTGCCAGCAGCAGGTGAAATGGTTTTATTTGACCGCAGTTGGTACAACCGAGCCGGCGTAGAAAAAGTCATGGGGTTTTGCACCGACACCGAATACGAAGAGTTTTTTCAATCCGTACCAGCGTTCGAAAGCTTGCTCATACGCAGTGGCATCAAGCTGATCAAGTACTGGTTTTCTGTCACCGACCAAGAACAAGAGTCACGCTTCATGGCTCGAATTCACAACCCCATGAAGCAATGGAAACTCAGTCCTACCGACCTCGAAAGCAGACGGCTTTGGGAAGAATACACCCGGGCAAAAGAAAAAATGTTTGAAAGAACACACACAACAGAGTCGCCATGGTGGATTGTGAATGCGACTGACAAGCGCAAGGCACGTTTGAATTGCATTTCTCACTTGCTTGAACAAGTGGACTATGAAGACATTCCCCCCAAAATTGTGACGCTGCCTCCGCGTCAACGCAACTCCGGTTATGTGAGGCGATCCATAGCAAATGAGATGTACGTCTCTGAAAAATACTGATCGCAAGCGGTCGCAAATCAATTCATCAAGATTCGGAGTGGGCATGGACCATCAGCGTGCAGCAACAGAAAACATGGTTTTCTCTATCCATGAAGTGGGCATGTTTTGCAATTTGTCTTTTGATGAGGTGCAAGAACTCTTGGAATACGGCGTTATTTCATGCGACTCGGACATTGAGAATGAGCAGCAATTTAACAGGCCCATTGTGTTGATGCTGCAAACGGCCAACCAATTGAGAAAAGATTATGACTTGGACCTTTTCACCATCGTCTTGATCATGGATTTTTTGAAAAAAATTGAACACCTTGAGCAAAGACTTGCGTTGCATGAGCGATCACATCGGGCTTATCTCACTGAAATGTGAGTCGGCGCACAAACAGGTAAAGCACTGCGCCTCAACAATATGCACTCATTTAACTTTATCAATCAGTTCATCATGTCCAAAATTCTCCAGTTGCAAAAAGAACAACTCATGCATGACCTGCGTGCTGTCATTTCCGACAGCGAGGCATTGATGCAAACCAGTGCCCTTGAATCAGAAGACGCAATCAATGTCACAAAATCTCAACTTCAAGAACGCCTTGACAGTGCCAAACACAATTTAAAGCAATTGCAAGAGCAAGCCAAGCTACGCGTTGAAGCATTAGGCCAGGAGGCGGATCATTATGTTCATGCAAACCCTTGGCAAGCCATAGGTTTGGCTGCTGGCTTCGGCCTTCTGGTGGGGTTGTTGCTGGTTCGGCGCTGAGTGATTGAATGATGTTCATGAAGCGTCTTCTTTTCCAATTGTTGACAGCCGGCCCTCATTGGATCACCACATGTCATTCGTGGATCCAAATACAACTCGACATCCTTCGCATTGAAGTTGCTCTAGAGAAGCAAAGATTGCTGGATACCCTGTTCATGATGCTGATCGCCTGGGTGCTCTTGACATTGGGGGGGCTCATGCTGACAGCGCTGGCATTTTTGCTTGCATGGGATTCATTCAAGATTCCCATGCTTGGAATTTTGAGTTTTCTATTTCTTTCCGTGGGTACCTTGTTGCTTTTCAGCGCACGCAAGAAATTCCAAAGGGACGGTGAATTGACGCTATTTAAAAATGCCAGAAAAAACACCTGACTCTGTGCTGAAACAAACAGACACAAGACATTTCAATGGGCACCATGCAGTTTTTATGAAAGAAATTCAAATGAAATACCACCATGCCGCAGCAATTTCCATCTTCACCACAGCCATCCTGTTCAGTTCGCTTGTAACAAGTACGACTGTTCACGCTCAGGGTTTTTATGGAGAAATTGGCTTGACCCCCCTGCATCTCAAGAGCGAAGCTGGTGACATTTCTCACCCACAAACCCTGCGCTTTTTGGTCGGCAAAGAGCTCCATGAAAATTTGGCCGTAGAAGCACTCTATGTGGCAACCTACAGCAAAGACAGTCGACCTGGATTTGATGCCAAGGCGACACATTACGGCCTGTTACTCAAACCCAAATATGCGCTCACGACCGACATCGAGGCATTCGCGCGCATTGGCGTAGCACATTCCAATTTCACATCGTCCAGTACCGAAGATCGCAGGGGTTCAGACCTTGCCTATGGCATTGGCTTGCAAACTAGTTTGACTAAAAACATCTACGGACAAATTGATTACATGAACTATTACGACAAGGAAGGTCAGAGCTCGAAGGGTTACACCGTGTCGATTGGCACGCGTTTCTAAAAGCTTGGCGATCTCGTCCTCACAAGGGGACGAGATCCATCTTGCGCAGAGAATGCATGCCTTTACCTCCTCAACGCTGGCTGTTCACAGCATTTCCAATTTCAGTTTGCTCAGACAACCCACAAGTCAATCTGACTCAGCAGAGTCTTTTCACCAGCCCAAGGCGACGAATCTCCATGCAGCGTCAAGCCTGTTGCGACCGTTGATAGCTCAAATCGAAAAGAGACAGTCCTCGTCTTTGTTATTGGTACTCCAAGGCATGGATGCTGCTGGCAAAGACAGTGCCATTCGCTCAATGTTGAAATCCATGGGCAACCTCAAAATACGCACGGAGTCATTCCGTCAGCCAAACGTGGATGAACTACAGCATGACTTTTTATGGCGCATTCATCACAAAGCACCACGTGTAGGTGAATGGGTGATCTTCAACAGAAGCCACTATGAGGATGTTTTGATTGCCAGGGTCCGAGGCGGCATTGACAGAAAGACACTGGACAAAAGAATCCAGCACATCTTAAATTTTGAATCGCTGTTGATTGACCACCAAGTCATTGTGGTGAAGTGCTTTTTGCACATCAACAAGGAAGAGCAACAAATTCGCTTGCAATCCCGCATGGATGATCCCGCCAAACATGGAAAGCTTGACTTGGCGGACCTGGAAGACAGGGCGCATTGGGATGACTATATGAAAGCTTACGACGAGGCGCTTATCAAAACAAGCACACCGCTTGCGCCTTGGCATGTGATTCCATCAGATCACAAGCTGGAGCGTGACTTAAACTTACTGAACATCCTGTTGCAACGTCTTACAAATTGAGTTCAGAGACTCAAAAATGCTTTCATCATTTCGAGTTGGTGAAACGGACACATCTGAATAAAACACACCTTCAAAGGAAATACGCAGAAGTCAATGCCGGTGCGGGCTAACACCGCGCCAACTCATTGAGCGTATTTGCGCAACTCCAATTTGCCGATTTGATTGCGGTGAACTTCATCCGGCCCATCCGCCAGACGCAAGACCCGAGACATGGCATAGCCTTGTGCCAGGAAGAAGTCATTGCTGGTGCCACCCCCACCATGCGCTTGAATCGCCCAATCGATCACGCGGCTGGCCATGTTGGGAACGGCGACCTTGATCATGGCAATTTCCGTTTTGGCCACCTTGTTTCCCACGGTATCCATGCGGTGCGCGGCATTGAGGGTCAACAACCTAGCCTGCTCAATCAAGATACGGGATTGCGCAATGCGCTCGACAGTCACGCCTTGATGGGCAACTGGCTTGCCAAATGCCACACGAGACAAACTGCGCCGACACATTTCCTCCAGCGCGCGCTCAGCCAAACCGATTTGGCGCATGCAATGGTGAATTCGGCCAGGGCCCAGTCGGCCTTGCGCAATTTCAAAGCCACGCCCTTCTCCCAGCAACATGTGGTTGGCTGGCACGCGGACGTTCTCAAAAACCACTTCCGAGGCACGGTCTGGGACGCCGTAGTACCCAAATACGGGCAAGGGTCGAATGACGCGCACACCGGGCGTCTTCATGGGCACCAGAATCATGGACTGCTGCTTGTGGCGGTCAGGGTTGTCGGGATCGGTTTTGCCCATGAAAATCGCGATTTCACAGCGTGGATGGGTGGCATTGGTGGTGTACCACTTGTGGCCATTGATCACATATGCGTCGCCGTCGCGCACGATGGAAGATTCGATGTTGGTCGCATCACTGGATGCCACCTTGGGTTCCGTCATGGCAAAACAGGATCGGATCTCGCCTGCCAACAAGGGCTTGAGCCAACGCTCCTGGTGTTCTGGGCTGGCATAACGGGCCAGAACTTCCATGTTGCCAGTGTCCGGTGCGGCGCAATTGAACACTTCAGGGGCCAACAGGGAGCGCCCCATGATTTCACACAAGGGAGCATATTCCAGGTTGGTCAAACCGGCCCCATGCTCAGACTCTGGCAAAAACAAATTCCAGAGCCCCAGCGCCCGTGCTTTGGGCTTGAGTTCTTCCACCACAGGATAGACAGCCCAAGGCCCCAATTCTTCAGCCTCTTGCACAAAGCGTTTTTCGGCCGGGTAAATGTGCTCATCCATGAAGGCCGTCAATTGCTGCTGCAGGGCCTGCACTTTCGGGCTGGGATCAAATGACATGGGGATTCCTTGGCTCAGTCGTACAAAGTCACGTCAGCAGCAAAAGCGCGGATGTGCACGCAAACGCGGGTAAACGCCCAAAGCGTTCTCCTGATAGACCTTGTGGCGCATGGCGGGGTCTGCCACACGTGAAGCTTCTATGTAGCGTCGGGTGTCGTCAAAATAATGACCCGTGCGTGGGTCAATGCCCTGCACTGCGCCCACCGTTTCTGAGGCAAACAAAATGTTTTCGGTGGGCACCACACTCAACAACAGGTCAATGCCTGCTTGGTGATAGACACATGTATCAAAAAAGACATTCGAGAGAACCTTGTCCTCCAAAGGCGGCAAGCCCATGTCCAGCGCCAAACCACGGTAACGCCCCCAGTGGTAAGGAACGGCGCCGCCACCATGCGGGATGATGAACTTCAGCGTCGGGAAATCTTTGAAGATGTCCGACGTCAAAAACTGAACAAAGGCCGTGGTATCGCCGTTGATGTAATGCGTGGCCACCGCATTGAAGTGCGGGTTGCAGGAACCGCTCACATGGACCATGGCGGGCACATTGAGCTCCACCAACTTGGTGAACAGGGGGTACCACCAATCTTTGTCCCACAAAGGCGGATCGGCCCAGTGTCCCCCAGTGGGGTCAGGGTTCAGGTTGGCGCCGATAAACCCCAGTGTATTGACGCATCGCTCCAATTCATCCAATACCGCCTTGCCGGGCTTGACCCCGGGTGCTTGCGGCAATTGGCACACGCCCACAAATCGGTCCGGGTACATCTTGCAGGCCCGGTCAATCAAGTCGTTGCAATAGCGCGCCCAGACAATGTTGGTGGCTTCATTGCCTTCGTGGTGATCCATGCCAATGGCACGCGGCGAGAAAATGGTCAGGTCAATGCCACGCTCATTCATGATGCGCAGTTGGTTGGATTCAAGTGCCGACCGTATTTCAGCGTCACTCACTGGGGGCGGCTCGCTCAGGACCTGCCCCGAGCGTTTGAACTCGGCCACTTGCTGTTTTCTGAAATCCGCCACCTGAGGCGGTGTGGTCGTGAAATGACCGTGAACATCAATGATCATGAAACGCTTGCTCCATTCAAGTCGAAAAATCTATCTTGACCTTGGCCAGGAAGTCTTTCATGTAGGCAGACTCATCGCGCAGGTGTTGCGCCAAGGCCTGTCGGGGAATGTTCAATGGCTCCAGGCCATTGGCGCGCAGACGGGTGCTCAAGGCAGGGGTGTCCAGCAACTTGCGCAAGGCATCGTGCAACTCCACCAAAATGGCATTGGGCGTGCCCGCAGGTGCAAACACGGTGTTGCCGGTGGGCACAGTCTCGCCGTTGAGGACGGGTGCCAGCGCAGGCAGCCCAGGCAGACTGGCAATGGGCGTGGCAGGCACGGTGGCAATCCAGTTCAGCTTGCCAGCCGCCACCATGGGCCCACCCACAGGCAAGGTGGTGAACACCGCGTCCAGGTGTCCGCCTGCAGCATCTGCCATCATGGGCGGTCCGCCTTTGTAAGGCACCAGAGTCATGTCCAAGCCCGCATGCTTTTGCAACAGCAGGGCCGTCAGGTGATGCGGCGTACCGATTCCCGCCAAGCCAAAGCGCAGCTTGGGGCCTTGCTCTTTGGCCTTGGTCAGAAATTGGTCCAGTGTTTTGACCCCCAATTGAGGCGACACGGCCAGCATGAGAATCATGTCTGCCAAAGCGATCACCGGAACCAGGCTGCGCAGGGGGTCAACGCCTTTGAGCGAAAGCTGCGGCACATGCGGGTTCATGGTGACTTGCAAATTGCCGAACATGCCCAACAGGGAACCGTCGGGTGCGCCCCGTGCAACGGCTTCCATGGCAATGTTGCCCGCTGCGCCCGGTCGGTTTTCCACCACCACGGTCGCGCCTGTGCTGGCCCCCAGCCCTTCCGTGGAGGCACGGGCAATAAAATCCGCCACGCCGCCAACAGGATAGCCCACCAGGAAGCGAAGGGTGCGCCCTGAAAGCGTCTGGCCAGAAGCCGCCCCCAAGCATCCTGCGAGAATTCCTGCGGCCCAAGCTTGGATGTGTTCACGTCGGTTCATCGCATACCTCTGTCACTGTGAAAGGAATGAACGCATGTTAGCGACCGATGGCCCTTTCAGGCTGCCGCCTGGGCGACTTGCAGGAAAGCGAGGCAAAACGCGCAGAGATCGACACGAACAAGGCTGAATAAAATTCAGGCTATGGTCTGGGCGCTTTGCCTGATTTGCAACAACCGCAACGAACGTCAGCAGGAGCTTGCACTTGTCCTCCCCAAAATCTTTCAAAGGCAACAAACAAAGCTTGCCCAGCAAGCCCTGCCAAACATGTGGACGCGACATGACATGGCGAAAATCATGGGCCAAGAATTGGGAACAGGTGCTTTACTGTTCAGAGGCTTGCCGCAAAAGTAAAAACCACCCCAAACCGAATTAAGCGGGTTTGCTCATGGCTTGGGGGTTTCCGCAAAATCTCGGCAGATCAGAGGAACGGCTGACAAAAATGCCTGAACGTGCATGGCAATGACTTTGGGAACGCCCACGTCTGTTTGATCGCGGTAAACATGCCGTCGGATGGCCAAGTGCGAAATGTTGCCATGTAAAACCCAACCCAACTCTTGCAGCATGGCGCGGTCTGAGGGCAATTCAACGCCGGCCTCGTGCGCGGCCTCCTCTGCGATGGCCTCCAACAGGCGTCGAATGATGTCGCTGATGTAGGTTGGAGCGAATTCCACTTCGGCCAGGGAGGAGTACAGGAAAAGACGCAGCCACCCACGAGTCAGCAATTTTTCGTAATACTCTCCATAGAACACTTGCAGGCGCATGGCAAGTGGCAAACGCCGATCTCGCAACTGCTCCAACCAGATGGCCTTGAAGGGGCCTGCGATGTTTTTTTCATAGACGGCATTGATCAAGCTGGCTTTGTTCGGGAACACGCTGTAGAGCAAGCGTTGTGAAACGCCACAAGCATCGGCCAATGCGCGTGTTTGAGCGGTCAAGCCATATTCCGAGAAGAAATCAAAGGCTTTGTCCAGAATTTGCGCGCGCCGTTCGCTCGAAGGCATGCGCGTGGTGGCCTTGCGCTTCTTCGGGGTCAACTCTGCAACCACAGGCACCGATGACCCTTGTTCACTGGAGCTGGGTTTGCGATGACGTGTCGCCAATAAATCAGATTTCGCCTTCATATTCCAGAATCTTTTGGAAAGAGCATTGACATGGTACAAGCATTGGGCTCAGAATTTATCTTCAATTGACGATATCACCCTGGAAGAAAGAAAAACCCATGATCTATGAAATGAGAACCTACCAGGTCCAGCCTGGCAAAGCCCCTGAATTTCTGAGCATGTACCAAAAGGATGGCCTGCCCCTGATCACGCGCTACGCCACCTTGATCGGTTGTTGGGTCAAGGAATCAGGCGTCCTCAATTCCACGGTTTTCATTTGGGCTTACGACGATTTTGCCCATCGCACCAGCCAGCGGGGTTTGCTGGCCAAAGATCCCGAATGGCAACAATTTGTGCCGCGCATGTTGCCTTACTTGGTCCATCAAGAAAGCGTTTTCATGAACCCGGCAGCCTTTTCTCCCCTGAAGTAAACCGCCTTGCCTGCGCACAAAAGCAGGTGAGAAATTCTTTTTATGTCGTCACTTGACGATAACAAGAACCAAGTTCAGAATCAAAGCTTGTTCATTAACCAGGAGCCTGACCCATGACTGATCTCTTCTCAGATGCATCCCGCCGTGATTTCCTCAAAATGTCGGCCATGACAGGCTTGGCGGGTACCGGGGCTTTGGCTTGGGATGCGCAGGCCCAATCGGCGCCTCTTAACTTTTACACATGGTCAGCGGCCGTCGATCTGGTGAAAAGTCATGTGACGGCTTTTGAGCTCAGCAGCAAGTTAAAGGTCAACTACAACAACTCGCCCTGGGCTCAGTACCGGGAAGCCATGGTGACAAAGTTCGTTGGCAAAGCCCCCATCGATGTTTTATGGGTCTCTGACAGTTGGCTGCCCGAGTGGGCTGAGGCCGGATGGATTGCACCGATTGATGGCTTCAGCAACCTCACCCAGTACAACGCCGAAACCGACGAATTTTGCTTGGACTCCATGCGCTACAAAGGCAAACAGTACGGTTTGACCTATTACAGCGACTACATGGCCTTTTTCTATGATGATGCCGTGCTCAAAAAGGTGGGGATCAAAGCGCCCCCCAAGAGTTGGGATGAATTGACAGCACAGTGCTTGCAAATCAAGAAGGCTGGCTTGTCCGAATACCCCATGATGTTGTCCATGGCACGCGAAAGCTGGCTGATCGAATTCCTCAGCGCCCTAGTCTTCTCCAATGGCGGACGCTTTGTCGATGACAGCGGTGTACCCGTCATGGCAGACCCTAAAAAAGGCGCGCAACAAGCCCTGCAGTGGGTGGTGGATGCCGTCACCAAGCACAAAATCATTTCGCCTGCCTGTGTAGAAACCGGCGAGCTCAATGGATTGAAAGCGTTCAGCTCAGGCAACCATGCGTTTGCGCTGCTGAGCCGTTACCGTATCCGAACCCTCAACGACCCCAAGCAATCTGCCATTGCCGGGCGCGTGAAGCAAGCCCTCATGCCTGCGGGCAACGGCGGCTCCAACGCCACCGTGGGATGGATGCGCTTTCACGGCATGACGGCGCAAGCTGCCGCCGACAAATCCAAAGCGGCCAACGCGGCCAAACTCATTGAATGGTTTGGTGGCAAAGCCGGCAGTCAATACCAGTTCCAGAAGATGCTGTTCTCGGACTTGGGTACGGGTTTTGGCGTCAAAGGACTTTTCAAAGACGCCGACATTCAGGAAAGCTATAAAAAATACGCAGACATTGCCATTTTCGAAAAGCAGCAAAAACTGGCACGCAAAAAAGATGTGATTGCGCGTTGGTTTGGTGAGTGGGATGAAGTCAACAGCACCGCGTGGCAATCTGCGGTTCTGGGCAAATCCACTGCGGCCGCCGCTCTGAAAAAGTCATCGGACGCTTGGAACGACCTGCGCAAAAGCTAAAACTGAATTCCGTGCCGATATGCCTCTGACCAGACATGTCGGCACGCAGTTCTTCTTGACTGCCATGCCATGAATCAACCCCAGGGAACCGCTCTGCCGCGCAAAGCGTTTTCTCACGGCAGCGCGTACGACCAGCGCAATGCCATGTGGTTCCTCCTCCCCATGTACCTTGTGTTGGGGGTGGTGGCCGTCTTTCCAGTTGTTTATTCATTCTGGATCAGCCTGTACGACTTGAAGCTGACGCGGCCTCACCGTGTTCCTTTTGTCTGGTTTGACAATTACCTCAAGATTTTTTCAGACCCCTTGTTTTGGGAGTCCGTTGGCCGCAGTGCCAGCTTTACCGTTGTCTCGGTGGTAGCCATTCTGCTCATTGCCACCCTGGTTGCGTTGTTACTGAATGAAAATTTTCGTGGCAGGCGGATCTTGTCCGCCATTTTGCTGATTCCCTGGGCCATTCCCTATGTGGCCAACGGCTTGATGTGGAAGTGGATTTACGACTCAGGCTACGGCGCGCTGAATGGCTTGTTGATGCAACTGGGCTGGATTGACAAATACCTGGTGATGTTGGGTGATGTGGACAAAACCATGCACCTCATCACCAATGCCTTTGTCTGGAAAGAAGTCCCGCTGGCAACCATTTTGATTTTGGTGACCTTGAAATCCATACGGGCCGACCTGTACAGCGCCGCCAAAGTCGATGGCGCCAACGTGTTTCAGCGTTTTTTCCACATCACACTGCCGCAACTTGTCCCAGGCTTTGCCTTGGTGATGATTTACGAGTCGATGATGGCCATCCGCCACTTTGATTTGTTCTTTATCCTGACCGAAGGTGGTCCGGCAGAGGCGTCGCATGTGGTGTCTTGGCAGGTCTACGTCGAAACCTTCAGAAAGCTGGCCTTTGGCACCGGTTCGGCTCTGGCTTACATCATGGCGGTGGCAACTTTTGTTCTGGCCTACTTTGTGATTCGCAGCACCAGCAGAAAGCTCTGAACATGTCCAGCCTGCGTTCCTCTCCATCACTGAAACGTCTCCAGCTTGGCAGGCGCATGTTGTTGCTGAGCGCCTCGGTGTTGTTGGCGCTCTATGTTCTGGCGCCCATTGCCTGGCTGATCTCATCCTCACTCCAATCGGAGTCGGAAATCACCTCTGTGCCACCGCATTGGATTCCGCACCAACCCACTCTGGAGAACTTCCAAGCCATCTTCAAAACCAGCGAAGAAGTGGTGACCTACGAAACCAGAAAGCAAGGCGACACGGCAACCGGTGGCTTTATTCCATCCACCGCGGCGAACTTGCTGCCGTCCATGAAAAACAGCCTGATCGTTGCGTTGTCGGTGGTTCTGTTGAACCTGCTGGTGAGTGTGCCGGCAGCCTATGCTTTGGCAAAAATTCGATTCCGGGGCCGATCCGCCTCCATTTACTTCATGCTGAGCACCCGGGTCATCCCGGACATTGCGTTGGTGGTGCCGTTTTTCCTGTTTATTCAAAAACTGGGACTGATGGATCACCTTGGTTCGCTCATCATCACCTATTTGGCCATCACAGTGCCATTCAGCATTTTCATTCTGACGGGCTACTTTGAGTCGCTGCCTGAAGAACTGGACAAAGCCGCGCGCGTGGACGGTTGCTCAAGGCTACAGACATTGCTGTATGTGTTTCTGCCCATTTCACTGCCCTCGCTGGTGGCGGTGGTGCTGTTCACCTTTTTGACGAGTTGGAACGAATTTTTGCTGGCCCTCATGTTCACACAAACGCCAGCCTCTCAGACCATGCCCATTGTGGTGGCGTCTTTCACGTCCGACTTCAACATCAGTTTTTCATTTATCAATGCCGCTGGGGTCATGGCCATCATCCCGCCTGTGATCATCGCGATTGTTTTTGAACGCTACATTGTCTCGGGCCTGACCGCCGGAGCAGTCAAAGGCTAAGCGCACAAGGAGACACTGTGGCCCGTATTAAATTTGAAGGCGTCGGCAAACGCTACCCCAATGGCTTTGTTGCACTGGAAAATCTGGATCTCGACATTGCCGACAAAGAGTTTCTGGTCTTGCTAGGACCCTCGGGCTGCGGCAAATCAACGACGCTGAACATGATTGCCGGCCTCGAAGATGTCACCGAAGGTCGCCTGCTTTTTGACCAAGCCCTGATGAACGATGTGCCTCCGCATCGCAGAGATGTGGCCATGGTTTTTCAAAGCTATGCTTTGTATCCGCACAAAAGCGTTTACGAGAACATCGCTTTCGGTCTGAAAATGCGCGACTATCCCAAAGATGAGATCGATAGACGCGTTCGAGAGGCTGCAGAAAAACTGGAAATTCAGCCCCTGCTAGATCGTCGGCCTGACCAGCTCTCGGGTGGCCAACGACAGCGCGTGGCACTGGGCCGGGCCATGGTCAGGCAACCCCAAGTCTTTCTCATGGATGAGCCCTTGTCCAACCTGGATGCTGCATTGCGAATTTCGATGCGCGCTGAAATCAAGGCCCTGCACCAGGTCATGCAAACCACCTTTGTGTATGTGACCCATGACCAAGCCGAAGCCCTGACCCTGGCCGACCGTATCGTGGTGATGCGCCATGGTGTCGTTCAACAAATTGGCACGCCTGATGACATATACGAGCGCCCGCACAATATGTTTGTGGCATCTTTCTTGGGCAATCCCCCCATGAACTTTCTGGAGGGCGAACTCCTACAACGTGATGGCCAAATGTTCTTTGAGCGTTCAGGGATGCATGTGGCCTTGATGCCAGAAACCGTCGCAGCCTTGAAGCACACAGGCGCGCAAAAGGTCACGCTGGGGTTGCGCGCAGAAGATGTCAACGAAGAAAGCACCTCGCCATCGACCTCCTCGCTTCAGGGCAAGGTCATTTCGGTGCTGCCCATCGGATCCGATCAGTTCCTGGAGCTGGATGTCGGTGGCACCAAAGTATTCCTGCGTTTGGGCAAAGAAAGCCGCTGGCAAGTGGGTGACCTGGTTCAGGTCAGCATCAACCGCCACCGCCTGCATCTCTTTGATCCTCAAAGCCAGCAAACGCTGCTTTGGCATTGAGCCTGGCGTTCAAGCCTGACTGAATCGTGAAACCAGCTCCTTTTGCCTATCACCGTCCAGCATCCCTGGATGAGGCCTTGGCTTTGTTGGCCCATGTCGGGCCCAACGCGAAATTGATTGCAGGCGGACAAAGCATGGTGCCCATGCTGAACCTTCGCCTGACACAAACCGAACAATTGATTGACCTCAATGATTTGACAGAATGGGCGCGCATTCGCGAGCACGGCGAACGCCTGGAAATTGGCTTTTTGACGCGACATGCGCAACTCGTTGAATCAAGACTGCTTCGGCAACACTGCCCACTGGTTACGGAAATGGCACAAACCATTGCCCACCACGCCATTCGCAACCGTGGCACGCTGGGCGGCAGCCTGGTCCACGCAGACCCCGCGGCCCAATTGGCATTGATGGCCCTCACGCTGGATGCACAAATCACATTGCGTAGCCTGAACAAAGAGCGCAGCATGCCAGCGGCAGATTTTTTTATAGCTGCCATGACCACCGCCATTCAGAGTGATGAGCTGCTGCTCAAGGTATCGCTGCCCAAATTTGACCCGGATGAAGTTGGCGCATTTCAAATGTACAGCCGCCGCAATGGCGATTACGCCCTGGTGGCCGTGGCACTCACCCTCTGCGTGAAGGATGGCCTCGTACGGAAATTTCGCATCGCTGTGGCGGGTGCGTCTGCAGTGCCCCAGAGGTTGCATGCCATCGAAACCCTTCAACTGGGACACTCCCCTACCCCGGAGTGGATTTTGAAAGTGGCGCAATCGGTTCAAGCAGCGATTCAGCCCGATGAAGATGACTACATCCCAGCCAACTACCGAAAACAGCTTGCGATGACGCTGACGACCCGCGCCTTGCAACAAGCCCTTGAACGAAGCCAGCGGGCCATCGCATGAAAACGATCCCCATCACTCTGACGGTGAATGGACGCAATATGGACATTGCCGTTGAGCCACGCCATTTGCTGTCGGATGTCCTGCGCGAGCATTGCCAACTCACGGGAACCCATGTCGGCTGCGAGCATGGGGTTTGTGGCGCTTGCACGGTCTGGGTGGACGGCCAATCGGCTCGCGCCTGTTTGGTCTTTGCCGTCCAAATGGAAGGCCATGCGCTTCGCACCATTGAGTCTGTCGGTGAGCCAGGCCAACTTTCTGTGCTTCAACAAGCCTTGCATGAATGCCACGGCTTGCAATGCGGGTTTTGCACCCCCGGCATTGTCATGACCTTTGAAGCGTTTCTTCGCGATCATCCCGATCCCACCGAAGCGGAGGTCAGAGAGGCACTTGCGGGCCACCTGTGCCGTTGCACGGGTTACCAAAATATTGTCGATGCGGTCTTGCTGGCTGCAAAACGCATGCGCGAAAAGGTTCAATCATGAGCCAGCATGCCGCTTCCTTTCAACACATCGGTGCGCCGCATGCGCGAAAAGAAGACAGTCGACTTGTCACGGGTCGCGGTCGGTTCATCGATGACATCCCCATTCCGAACGCGTTGCATGCCTGCTTTGTCCGTTCACCCCATGCCCATGCCCTGATCAAGCACATCGACTCTGAAGCTGCGTTGGCATTAGAGGGCGTCGTAGGGGTCTACACAGGGCGGGATCTTGCTGAATGGACCACACGCCATCGCATGGCCCCGGGCATTGACGGGCTGCATCCCATGGAAATGGACACCTTGCCCACTGAACGTGTGCGTTTTCAAGGCGATCCTGTGGCTTGTGTGATTGCCACCTCTCGCTATGTCGCCGAGGATGCTGCCGCCATGGTGGAAGTCACCTATGAGGCGCTGCCAGCCGTCACCCACATGGCACAGGCTTTGGCAGAAAACGCCCCGCTCGTGGATCCGATGGTGCCCCACAACCTCTTGTCGCATCAGCACGCCGCTTTTGGCGATGTTGCACAAGCGCACGCTCAAGCTCACCGCGTCATTCACAGTTCCTTCTCTCAGCACCGACAGACGCACCTGCCCATCGAAACCCGTGGCTGCATTGCCCTCTGGGATGCTGGTCGTCAGCATCTGGACTTTCATGTGGGCATTCAAGTGCCGCACCCGTATCGAACCACCTTGGCCGCCCGGCTGCGCTTGTCGGAGTCACAGGTCACCATCCTCTCGCCCGATGTCGGCGGCGGATTTGGGCAAAAGATTGCCCTTTACCGAGAAGAGTTGAGCGTCGCGGCGCTGGCCATCCAACTGCAGCGCCCTGTGCGTTGGCGGGAAGATCGTTTCGAAAATTTGCTGGCCTCCTCGCAGGCCCGCGAAGACTTTTGCAAAACCCGGGTTGCGGTCGACGCTCAGGGCCAAATCTTGGCTTTGGAGTTGGACATTCTCGAAGACTTTGGCGCTTACAGCTTCTATCCTGGCAATTACCTGGCGCGCGTGGTGGCCATGATCATCACGGGACCCTACCGCATACAGAACTATGCGTATGACGTCAAGGTGGTCCTGACCCACAAGGTTGGTGCGGGGCCCATGCGAGCCCCGATGGCCATCACCAGTTGGGTGATGGATGGTACGCTGGATGCGATCGCGCGTGAATTGAACCTGGCCCCTGAAGAAGTTCGGCGGCGCAACATGGTGAAGCCGGATGACATGCCCTACACCATGCCCACAGGTGAGGTGCTGGCCGATGTCACGCCTTGGGCCACCATGGAGGCCGCCTTGGCCGCCATCAATGTCACCGCTTTCAGAGCCAAGCAAGCCCAAGCCAGGGCCGAAGGAAGGCTGTTGGGATTGGGAATTTGCAACGTCATTGAATCCACCACCTACGGCTCACAATTCTATAAATCCGCAGGCATTCCAGGGTCTGGCCATGAGGCCGCCTGGGTTCGGATTGAGCCCAGCGGCGTTGTCCACGCGTCTGCGGGCTTGGGCGCGACGGGTCAGGGCTATGAAACCTCGTTGAGCAACGCGGTCGCCGAAGGATTGGGCGTGCATCCCTCGCAAGTGCAGATCTTGCTTGGTCACACAGACATTGCGCCTTATGGCATGGGAAGTCGTGGCGCTCGCGGCGGCACTGCAGGAGGCGGCACGCTTTATCTGTGCGCGCGCGAGGCGCGTGATGTCGTGCTCAAAATTGCCGCCCACCGGCTCGGCACACAAGCTGAGCGCTTGCGGATGACCGATGGTCAGATCGAACAGCAGGAAAACGCTGAGTGGCGTCAAACGGGCATGGGACTGACGGATGTGGCGCGGTTGGCGTACCTTGACCCCTTGGCCTTGCCACCCGGACAACGCCCGGGGCTTGAATTTCATTTGACGTATGAACCTCCGCCAATGACCTATTCCAATTCGACCCATGTCTGCACAGTGGAAGTGGATACGGCAACTGGACATCTGCACATCGAGCGGTATGTTTGCGCTGAAGACTGTGGCACCGTTCTCAGCCCCGTGGTGGTCGAAGGCCAGCAGCATGGGGCCATCGCCATGGGGCTGTCCGGCGCTTTGATGGAACACATGCGCTACGACGTTCAAAGCGGGCAAAACCTGTCTGGCACACTCGCGGACTACTTGGTCGCGACGGCCTGCGAGTTACCTCGGTTTGAGTTAATCTCCATGCACACGCCCAATCGCGCCACGCCGGCCGGCATCAAAGGGATGGCGGAAGGCGGCGTGATGGGCGCCATCGGGGCCATCAGCAATGCGGCCTCGGATGCCCTCTCCCATCTGGGCATCGTCGCCGATCAACAGCCCCTGTCGCCCATGTACCTTCATGGCCTGATTCAAAAAGCACAAGCCCTCCAGCAACAAAGGACGACATCATGAGCAACCCCAACACCAACACCCGCGTGGCATTCATCGGCCTGGGCATCATGGGACAGAGCATGGCGGGTCACTTGCTGGACGCAGGCTACCCGCTGTCGGTCTACAACCGCAGCGCTGACAAAATGGCCGCTTTGGTGGCGCGTGGCGCGCGCGGGTGCACTTCGCCAGCCGAGGCCGCCAAAGACGCACGAGTGGTGATCACCATGGTGGGGTTTCCAAGAGATGTCGAGGAAGTTTGGCTCGGGCCGCAGGGCATTGTGCATGCGGCCCATTCGGCTTTGTTGATTGACATGACCACGTCGAGCCCGGGGCTCGCACAAAAACTGGCTCAGGAGGCCGCTGCAAAAGGCCATCGAGCACTGGACGCACCTGTCTCTGGCGGGGATGTGGGTGCACGCGAGGCCAAGCTCTCCATCATGGTCGGCGGTGAGCCCGCCGCGTTTGAAGAAGCCCTCCCCTTGTTGAGCCGCATGGGCGCCAACGTCAAATTGCTGGGCCCTGCAGGCTCTGGCCAGCACACCAAAATGGCCAACCAACTGATCATCGCCTCCACCATCGTGGGGGTCTGTGAAGGATTGATCTATGCGCGCCAAGCGGGACTTGACCCGAGCCTTGTCCTTCAAACCATCGGCGGCGGGGCTGCTGGTGGCGCTCAGCTGAACATCATGGGCCCACGCATTGTCAAAGGCGATTTCGCACCAGGATTTTTCATTGAGCATTTCCTCAAGGACCTGGGCATTGCCCTGTCAGAAGCAGACCGCTTGGGACTGAAACTCCCAGGCGCCACGCTGTCGCAATCTTTGTATGCGCAATTGGCAGAACGTGGCCTCTCCCGTGCGGGAACACAAGCGTTGTTCAAATACTTTGAGGATTCACAGCCATGAGCCTGGAATTCAATGGGGAATACACCTTGCCCCTCAGCCTGCCAAAGGTCTGGCAAGGGTTGAATGATCCAGAGGTCTTGCGACAAAGCATCCGGGGTTGCTCGGAACTTGAGCGCGTCTCTGAACAAGAGTTTCAGGCTGTCCTTGTGGCCAAGGTCGGCCCGATCGGCGTCACTTTTCGCGGGCAAGTGGTGCTGAAAGACGTTGTTCCTTTGAAGTCCTACACCTTGGTTGGCCAAGCCAAAGGTGGGGCCGCCGGGTTTGGCAGCATGAGCGCACACATCGAGCTGGAAAGCATCCATGCTGAAAGGACATTGTTGCGCTATTCAGCGCAAGCGGATGTGGGCGGCAAGCTGGCCAGCGTCGGCCAGCGCTTGATTTTGTCCGTGGCCAAGAAACAAGCAGATGACTTTTTTCAACAATTGACTGCCGTGCTCACGGGTGCACTGCCACAAGCGGACCGAAACAATCCTTTACCTGTTCAGCCTTACCACCCACCCTCAGAGCCTATGAGCATCGCAGGGGGATGGAATGCGCCTGTGCCGGCATGGCTGGTGGTCTTTGTCGCAGCCCTGGGAATTGGCCTGGGCTATTGCATGGCATTGCTGCCTTGAGTTGATCCTCTTCACTGAAGTCAATCAAAAATGATTGCTCGCTGAGCATGAGCTATGATCTTCGCAACAGACATCACGTTGGCAAAACTGTGCGCCTGACAACATTTGACGGTATTCACACCCCAAAGTACAGTATTGACCAGGATCTGTTCCGGAAAGACTATGCTTTTTGATCATTGTGCCGAGTGTCAGTCGTGTTGTCGCATCGATGAAGGTTATCCACCGCTGGAAATCACGCTGAGCAAAGCAGAAAGCAAGCGCATGGATCGCTTGTGCATTGAATCAACCTGTGATTTTTTAGGCTCGACAGGTTGCACGCTGGGCGACGACAAACCGCTGGGCTGCCAACTCTACCCCTTGTCCTACGACCCCAAGACCACACATTTTTTCTTTGATGCGGCCTGCCCACTGATGCCACTGTACCGTCAACAACTCGACGACCCCGCCAGTGAAGCCACCCAACACCTCTCTCGCATGACACATGCCGTGCGTGCGTTGGCAAAAGAAGACCCCTCTTTTTTAAAACAGAATTTCAAGGTGGATTCGAATTACTTTGATCTCCAACCCTTGCACTCTGAGCAGTCTCGAAAGAAAGTCAAACCATGACGGGTGAGACCGTGCATCGACTGTCCTGTCAAAGTTGGACGCCGGAGAACTTGTGTGTGGAAAGCTTCCATGAGCAAATCCAGTACTACACCTGTCGCTGGGACGCTTTGTGCCCCTACATTGACGTTAATCCAGAGATGCTGGCCATGGCCAAAAAGCCCTTCATTGTGTATGCGGTGCCACCGGATGGGCCCTATGGCGTCCCCATCAGCGATCGCTACGGCCTGGTCGATGTGAAAGCCCCAGATTTCTGGATAGACCCGTTGCGAATGCACAAATTCCAAAAGCTGGACAAAGCATTCAAGCGTTTTCAAGTCAGCGAGCAGGTCATCCCAGGAAAAGAGCTCACCCTGGAAAAACTATTTGCCATTGGCAGCGAACACTTCAGCGCTTACGAGATTCATGACAAAGAAGTCGCCGGCTTCATTGATTACATTCAGGACCTGGAGATCCTGATCGTTCAAGTGCACGCCGACAATGGCGACTTGGTCTTGACCGATGTTTCCGTCTTGCTGCCCGAGCGGCAACAGGTCTACGGCAGCTTTTGCCAATGGAACTACGACTACAAAAACCGCTCACCCGGCATTTACGCTTGCTTGTTGGTTTCGCGCTGGGCGCACCGTCACGGATACCGGTATTACAACTTGGGGCCTGTGGGTGACTACAGTTACAAGATGCTGTTTGTGACAGACTTTGAGCCCATCTATGCCATCGCGCTGACGGATCCGGAGCATCCTTTGGCCAAGGACACCACTTCGCCACTGCATACCGATTTCACCCCCTCGGAGTGGAATCAAATTTACCGGGCTGTGACGGCCTGAAATTTTCTGAATTTGCGGCCGTGGGTTTGCGAGCCGACTCAGTCAAAGCGATGGACGGCATCAAAAGCGATGTCATAGTCCATCAATAATTCCTCGCCCTTTTTGATGGCACGCAAGCTCACCAGCTCACCATTCTTTTTGAATTCAACGTTAGGCGTCTTCGAGTGATTGAGATAAACCGACAAATTGGCCCCGTTGAGGCCGATTTGCGGGACATGAACATGCTTGTCGTCGTAATAGCAGAACATTTCAATTTCCCGACGCACGCCTTTGGGGAGGGATTTGATCTCCTCATGGCTGAACTTCACATCATCAAACCTTAACAGCGAGCGCAAGGGTTCGATGCCTTTGGGGATGGGTCGAATCGCAAAAACGCCTATCCCATGAAGCGGTGACACAGCCAAGTGGCAATAAACGCCATTGCGAAGATGTTCAAATAATTTTTTCTTCTTCGACATGATGAGAGGGGTTGCCCAGAAGTAGCCTGATGATCAATCATTTTGGCACAACTGATTTTCAATTCACACGCCCCCTCACACCCCTTTAAGTCAATTTCCCGCCTCCCAATACCTTTTGGTTCACGCTGACTTTGTCGGCCTTCACCCCCTGCTCATCAAAGGTGACCCGTTGATTGACCCGGTGGTGCGGCCAGTAATCGGCCACTGCATAGTGCTGGGTTGATCGGTTGTCCCAAATGGCAATGCCATGGGCTTCCCATTGGTGGTGGACCATGAATTCCGGCTTCTTCATCCATTCCAGCAAAAACCGCAGGATGCCCACCGCTTCATGGCGATCCACGCCTTCGATGTTGCGGGTGAAATCACTGTTCACAAAAATGCATTTGCGCTTGGAATCCGGGTTGATTCGCACAACAGGATGAACCACGGGTTTGAAAGCCTTGATGGCTGCAATCAAGGCTTCATCGCCACGCTTGCCCAAGGCTTCCCGAAACCCGGAGACTTCCCAACTGTGAACCGCCGTGAGGCCCTCTAAATATTTTTGCATGCCCGGTGACAACCACTCATAAGCCTTGCTGGTGCTGATCCAACAGGTGTTGCCGCCCGCAGGTGGCGTGACGGTGATTTGAATCGCGGTGCCCAAGGGTGGGTGCGGCTTCCAACTGATGTCGGTATGCCAGTTGTCAATCGATGGCGGGCGTTCGGGGTCGGAAGTGATGACCTCCAGGTCTGGCGAAGAAGGATGGCGGTCAAAATAGGACCCGGAGGACAAGGGCCCAAAGACTTTGGCCAACGCAATGTGTTGCTCTGGCGTGATCACTTGAGGCTTGAAGAAGATCACTTCAAAATCAAACAGCGCTTGACGCAACTCCGCTTGAACAGCTTTGCTCAAGGGCTTGGTCAGGTCTACGCCTTCAATCCAAGCGGCAAAATTGGGCATGCGCGGCACAGGCGTGATGTGTTTGTAGCGTTTGGCGATATTGATCAGTTTCAAAGGTTTTTTATTGGCCATGAGTGTGCGCTTTCGGAAAAAGAGGTTGAGAGAAATTGGCAGTGCCGGAATTAAAAATCCAGGTCATTGCCAATGAAGCAAACGTTTTTCAAGCCATGTCATTGTTTTCATCACGCTGACGCCGATCACGGCCAAAACCAGGAGCAAGGCCATGACGCCATTGACTTCAAAAGTGGAGCCTAAATAAGCCAGTGCTTGGCCCAGACCTTTTTCTGAGGCAATGATTTCTGCGCCAATGACGCCCAACAGCGAATAAATCAATCCCAAGCGCAGTCCCGAAAAAATCACGGGGACAGCGCCCGGAAGGGTGACCTGAAAGAAGGTTGACGTTGCGCTCGCGCCCAAGGTCTTGCAAAGCGTCACATGATCCTGGCTGACGCCACGAATGCCGGCAACGGTGCTCGACAGAACGATAAAGAACGTCAAACTGCAACCCAGCGCAATCTTGGAGCCTAGCCCCAAGCCAAACCACAAGATGAACAGAGGCGCCAGAGCAATTCGAGGCATCACATTCATGGCGTTGAAATAAGGCTCTAGGAATTTCTCAAGCTTTGGAAATCCAACAAACAACAAACCGACAGCCATCGCCGCGGAACTGCCAATGGCAAAAGAAATCAAGGTCCCAGCCATCGTCCAACCCATGTCCACCCACAGCTGACCCGATGTGCTGTTGTTCCACAAATACTTCAGGATCCCGCTAGGTTGGCCCACAAAAGTCGGATCCAGCCAACGGTTGACCGTGAGCCATTCGCCCAAAGCCAACATTCCAGCAATAAAGACCAGGTGCCCGGCGCCCCATTTCCATTTTTCAGCCTTCATGTTTGCTCCAGCCAGATTCAAGGTGCGACCATACCTGCGCGTAAAGTTCGTGGAAATGTGGATCTTTTTGAAGGTCGCGAATCGAGCGCGGGCGGGGCAAATCGATGGCAATGTTGGCGACGATGCGCCCTGGCCTGGAGGTCATGACAACCACACGATCAGACACCGCCACCGCTTCCGACAAGTCGTGTGTGACGAACAAGACGGACTGCTGATGTTGTTGGCACAAACGAAGCAACAGATCTTCGAGTTGCAGTTTTGTTTGAGCGTCCAGCGCACCAAAGGGTTCGTCCATCAACAAGACAGGCGCACCCAGCGCGAAGGTTCGGGCCAGCGCGACCCGCTGACGCATGCCGTGCGAGAGCGCCTTTGGATAGACATTCTCAGACCCTGCCAAACCAACCTCTTGCAGCATGGCTTGGGCGCGCTCCCTGGCCTGCGCATGGGGCACACCGCGCACTTGCATGCCAAACATCGCATTTTCCAAAGCGGTCTTCCATGGCAGCAGGCTGTCGCGCGCCAACATGTAGCCTACTTGAGGGTTTCCTTGCACTGGCGTGACGCCGGCCAATTGGACGGTGCCTGGGCCGGTCTGTGCAACCAAACCCGCAGCCATGTTCAAAAGCGTCGTTTTGCCGCAGCCACTGGGGCCAACCAAAGAGACGAATTCGCCTTGCTGGATGTGCAAAGACACGTCTTGCAAGACCGGGTGGATCCCATCAAAACTCAAGCTGACGCCATCGACCGCGATGGCAAGGGTTGGCTGGTTTGGTTCGGTGCTTGGGTTGACGGCGTGCATGGATCAACGCAATTGCAAAATTTTTGAGGTGTCAACTGTTTTATCGATTTGTGCTGTTTTGTGTAAATACTCGGCTGCCGCTTGCAATGCTTTGGGATCTAATGAAAAGGCCAAGCCTGAGCCACTGATGGCATTGCGAAGTGAGGTCTCCACGGCCAAGGCTCCCGCTGGTCCTTCAATTTTGAAGGTATCGTTGATGACTTTGAGTACCGCCCCGAAGTTGGCAGGGTTTTGAATAAACGCTTCGGAATCACGCATGGCTTTTGCAAAGGCGTCCAAGGCGGCGCTTTTCTTTTGCGCAACATCACCCCGAACCGTCATGGGTCCTGCGGCACCATTGAGCTGCGTGATCTCCTTGGGACCTTCTCCCTGTCGGGGATCCACAATCACGCGACACACTTTCATGGCCAAACAAAAGCCGTCCATGGGTGAAAACAGCATGAGCGCGTCTATTTGCTTGTTGGCGATGGCGGGCAAAGCCGTATTGGGTGAACCTACCGGGACAATGGTCACGTCACTGCCAGACAGGCCTGCACCTTTCAGCAGGTCGATCAACTGAAACTCAGCGCCGGACCCCCGCGCAGTCACTCCGATTTTTTTGCCTTTCAAATCGGCCATCACGGCCGGATAGCCTTTGGCTGCGTTTGGGGTCTCCGTGTGTGCACCCGCCATCAGGTAGAAAATGTTTGAACGGGACCCGCTCCCGATGATCTTGAGGTCTGCCCCCTTGTTGACCGCTTGAATGACCACCTCGGCTGGGCCATAAGCAACATCGATGTCACCGGCCAACAGCGTCTGTATTCCCAAAGGCGCAGCAGGGATCGATTTGAGCTCGCATTTGATGCCGTGTTTCTCGCAATAGCCGTTGGCCGCAGCGACACGCACCAATATATTGCCGAGGCCGGGGTAGTCCTGAATTCGCAGGGTCTCCATTTGGGCCCACACGGTGGCACCCCAAGCCAAGGTAGCAAAGGCCAATGCAGTTCTAAGAAGTGAAGAAAGAAAGAGCGGCATGTTGTCTCCAATGAAAAGGCTATTGCTTGAGCTAGCTCAAGTCCTTCACATTGGAAAACGCAACGAATCATCAAATTGTTACCCACGTGACAATTTAAGGGAAAGCACTCAAAATCTGATCATCACCCCCAACGCGACCATCCCCAAGCTGCCGCTCTATGAATTCAGCACCCACTGCGCTACGAGGCGCCAGCCTCAAAAACTTGGATGTCATGGCCTTGTCCAAGTCATGGGCAGAAAATTCAGCCTTGACGCCCAGCACCACAGCGGCATTGATGCGAATCGGCGTGATTCGTTCTTGGCAAACAGGTCAAACCGTCGTGAGTCGCGGTCAATCAATTTCATTCGCTTTGTTGGTAGTCAAAGGCCGGATGCGCGTCAGCGTGACCACCATTGACGGCGAGGAACAGCTTTTGCGCTGGATGCTGCCTGGCGAAATTTCGGGTTTGAGTTCTGTATTTGCTGACACCACCTACCCTGCCGATTTGGTCGCGGCGGTGCCCAGTCAAGTCTTACAGGTCGATCGGGTCAAGCTGCTGGAACTCATCAGCCAAGAGGCCTCTGTGGCCGTGGATTTGTTGCGCATTTTGGGCTTGCGAATCAATCAGTTGTTTGACACCTTGGCCGACCAGGTGATGCCCACGCTGGAAAAAAGGGTCTGGGCCACCTTGGAGCGCATTGCCAGATACAACAGTGTGCAAGTGCCCGATGGTGTTCAATTGCGGGTGAGCCAAGCCGATTTGGCGCAGGCCGCCATGGCTTCACGGCAACGGGTCAACCAACAATTGAGGCGTTTCCAAGAAAAGGGGTTGATCCGGCTCGGGTATCGCAATATCGTCTTGCTGCGAAATTGAAACATGCCCTGAGCTTTAAGAGCCAGAGTTGTTGACGGATTTGTAGGTGGGGGGGGAATGTGGTGCGTGGTGAGGGTTTCGAACCCCCGACCCCCGCCGTGTGAAGGCGATGCTCTACCACTGAGCTAACCACGCAAGCTGTATTCAGCAAAGAAAAATATTATGCCACAGAATTTTCAAGGCTTCTGAACACAACTTTTCCGCCGCTGGCTTTGTCCATTTGCTTCAGGACCTCTTCGTGGGCGGCGCATTCTTGTTCACTGGCCTGGATCACGGGCAACTCAAATTGGCGCAAATCGACCAGGCTCAAACCACCCTCTTCGGCATGACCACTTGAATGCGCATCGATCAGCAAAGCATCCTGGCCACGGGTCATGTTGATGTAGACGTCGGCCAGCAACTCCGCATCCAGCAAAGCACCGTGCAAGGTGCGTCCAGAATTGTCCACCTCCAGGCGATCGCACAAGGCATCCAATGAATTGCGTTTGCCGGGAAACATGTCCTTGGCCATGGCCAAAGTGTCCTTGACGCCTGCAACAAACTGGGTGATGGGCCCTTTGCCCAGACGTTCCAGCTCTTTGTTCAAGAAGGCAATGTCAAAAGGCGCGTTGTGAATGATGAGCTCAGCGCCCTCCAGGTAAGCCAGCAGCTCATCGGCAATTTGGGCGAACTTGGGCTTGTCACGCAAAAACTCGTTGCTGATGCCGTGGACCTTGAGCGCATCCTCATGGCTGTCACGTTCAGGGTTCAGGTAGTGATGAAAGTTGTTGCGTGTCAGCTTGCGGTTGAGCAATTCAACGCAGCCAATCTCGATGATGCGGTCAACCGTTTCGGCTGAAAGACCTGTGGTTTCCGTGTCAAGAATGATCTGACGCATGGCGGCCCTCAGTGATTTTCTTTGGCGTGGTTGATGGTGTACTTGGGGATCTCGATCACCAAGGGCGTTTGTCCCACGATGGCCTGGCAACTCAGGCGCGATTGATGCTCGAGCCCCCAGGCACGGTCCAGCAAATCTTCTTCGGTTTCGTCCAGCGCGTTCAGAGAAGCAAAGCCCTCACGAACGATCACATGGCAGGTGGTGCAAGCACAGCTCATGTCACAAGCATGTTCAATGTTGACGCCATTGTCCAACAGGGCCTCGCAAATGGTGTTGCCAGGCAATGTCTGAATTTCCTTGCCCTGCGGGCAATACTCAGGGTGGGGCAATATCTTGAGGATTGTCATTCCAATGTCTCGATGTTCTTTCCGGCCAGCGCATGCTGGATACCGCGGTTCATGCGCTGAGCCGCAAAAGCTTCCGTGCCTTTGGCCAAGGCCTCGGTCGCGGCCTCGATCTCTGCCGCATTGTCCAGGCTTTTGGCGGCCAACGTGGCCGCCATCAAGGCATGCACATGCTGGCGCTCATCTGCACTCAGCAGGTCACCATCGGCATCCAGCGCGCTTTGCGTGGCCAGCCACATGCGGTCGGCATCGACCCGGGCCTCGACCACGGCCCTGGCCTTCATGTCTTGCTCGGCGGTGGAGAAGCTGTCTTGCAGCATGGCCGCAATTTGATCGTCGGAAAGCCCATAGGAGGGTTTGACGGTGATCTGGGCCTCAACCCCACTGCCCTGCTCTTTCGCCGCCACGCTGAGCAAGCCATCGGCGTCAACGGTAAAAGTGACGCGAATCCGGGCAGCACCCGCCGCCATGGGCGGAATTCCGCGCAATTCGAAGCGGGCCAGGCTTCGGCAGTCGGCCACCAAGTCACGTTCGCCTTGCACCACATGCAAGGCCAAGGCTGTTTGCCCGTCCTTGTATGTGGTGAAGTCTTGGGCCATGGCGGTGGGTATGGTTTGGTTGCGCGGCACAATGCGCTCCACCAAACCACCCATGGTTTCGATACCCAAAGACAAAGGAATCACATCCAGCAACAGCAACTCACCGTTTGGGTTGTTGCCTGCAAGTTGATTGGCTTGCAGTGCGGCACCTAAAGCCACCACTTCATCCGGGTTCAAATTGTTCAGGGGGGCACGGCCAAAGAACTCGGCCACCGCATGCTGAACTTGGGGCATGCGGGTGGAGCCGCCCACCATCACCACACCTTGCACATCGTCACGTTGAATTTTGGCGTCGCGCAAGGCTTTGCGCACCGCAGACAGCGTGCGTTGCG
>JACCDX011175338.1_pt1 | contig 32257 bp, 28 predicted proteins | sample 7449681 | NCBI WGS metagenome assembly JACCDX01 (sample SAMN15323450, study PRJNA562643) | freshwater metagenome | isolation source: river surface water | place: USA:Blue River Watershed | collected 2017-08-18
GGCTTGATCAACAGGAAATTGGCGGCACCGGTCTCTTGCACCTCGCCACCGGGACAGAACAGCACTTGATCAACACCAAAAGCCTTCTTGGCCGCCAGCGTCGGGCCCATCGCCGCGGCATAGTTGCCACCTGTCTTCACCACACCCAAGTGCGGCGCACAGCGCTGCGCGTGTTCCTCAACCAAGATCTTCAGCGGCTTCGCTCCACCGGCAAAGTAATCACCGACAGGACTTGCGAGCACCACGAGACAGGCCTCGTTCGACGGTTGTGCAGCCGCACCGATGTTGGCCATGGTTCCGAATAACAACGGACGCAAATAAAGCGCCGCGGGTGCTGCTGGTACGTCGGCGCGCACTCGATCGATCAGCGTCGTGACGGCCGCAGCGAGCTGTGCCGCATCGGGCTCGGGCAGAATCAAGGCGCGTGCGCTTTGTTGCATGCGGGCGATGTGGCGATCCATCCGGAAAACGTGGACCGAATCGTCCGCATGCCGATAGGCTTTGAAGCCTTCGAAACATTCGCTGCCGTAGTGCAGCACATGCGCAGCCGGATGAATCTCGAGCGGACCGAGCGGCCGGATCTCGGTCGGCGACCAACGACCTTCGCGATACCACGACAACGCCATCTGGCCGGCCAGCACACTACCGAAGGGCGCATTCACGGGACTCGCACTCATCACTCACTCCGCAAGAATCGTTTCCGGATGTTCCAACTGCATCTTCAGCGCTTGGATCATGGCAGCGGCATCGTAGCCGTCGACGAAGCGATGATCGAACGAGGAAGACAGGTTCATCATACGACGAATCGCGATCTTTCCGTCGAGCACCACCACCCGCTCCGTGGCCTTGTTGACGCCGATGATGGCCACCTCCGGCAGATTCAGGATGGGCGTCGAGACAATCCCGCCGAGTTTGCCCAAGCTCGTGATCGTGATGGTCGAGCCGGAGAGTTCCGCACGGCTCGCCCGACCCTCGCGCGCCGCCTCGGTCACACGCCGAATCCCGGCAGCAAGCGCTGCCAGGTCGTGATGGCCGGCGTCGCGAATGACGGGCACCTTCAGACCGTCGGGCGTTTGGGTGGCGATACCGAGATGTACCGCCCGAAAGCGCTTGAGCACGTTACGCTCGGCATCGTAATGCGCATTGCATTGCGGGAACTGCTGCAGCACTTTGACCAGTGCTCGCGCGATGAATGGCAGATAGCTCCACTCGACGCGACGCTCGGCATTCACACGCTGGCGCAACCACTCGAGCTCGGTGACATCGACCTCTTCGACGTACGCGAAATGCGGCGCCTGTCGTTTAGCCTCACTCATGCGCTGAGCGATCACGCGTCTAACACCGATGACCGGAAACTCTTCGTGCTCGACCGCCGACTTACCCGCCTGATCGTGACGCGACAGATCGTGACGCAGGATGCGCCCTCCGGGCCCACTTCCACGAATCTGCGTCAGATCGATACCCGCCTCAAACGCACGACGACGCGTCGCCGGCGATGCCCGCACGCGCCCAGGGGGCTTGGCAGAGACGGCGGACGCGCGCGCCACCTCTGTGCCAGCAGTTGCAACAGGAGGGGTCGCTGCGCTCACGGCAGCGGGAGCTTCGCGTGTCGACTCAGCCGAGACGGTCTCGGTTTCGAAGACGGCCAGCTCAGCGCCAACCGCGATGCTATCGCCCGGATTACCCGTGATAGAAACGACGCGCCCGGTCACCGGTGATGGGACTTCGACGACCGCCTTATCCGTCGCCATCTCTACGAGCGGTGCATCCTCGCCAATGTGATCCCCTACGGCGACTCGCCAGGCGATCACCTCTGCCGAGACCGTGCCCTCACCTAGATCAGGCAAACGCATGCTGTATCGAGCCATGATGTTCAGCCCTCAATCTGCATCAGTTGACGCAAACTACGGCGGACGCGCTGTTTACCGGGGAAATACTGCCACTCGAAGGCGTGGGGATACGGTGTATCCCAGCCGGCCACCCGGGTGATCGGTGCTTCGAGACTCCAAAAGCAACGCTCCTGTATCGACGCGGACAACTCCGCGCCGAAGCCGGCGAAACGCGTGGCTTCATGCGCGATCAAACAACGCCCGGTCTTCTCCACCGACAGAGCGATGGTGTCGACGTCGAGCGGCATCATGCTACGCACATCGATGACTTCGGCATCGATGCCCTCGGCCTCCGCCGCCGCAATGCACACATGCACCATCGTCCCGTAGGTAACGATCGTTACGGCACCTCCCGCTCGCGCGATCGAGGCTTTGCCGATCTCGACTCGATAATAGCCCTCGGGAACCTCCGCCATCGGATGACCCGCCCACGCTTGCGCTGGTTTGTCGGGATCGCCATCGAACGGCCCGTTGTAGAGACGCTTGGGCTCAAAGAAAATGACGGGATCGTCATCCTCTATCGCTGCGATCAGCAAACCCTTGGCATCGTAAGGATTCGACGGCATGACGGTCTTGATGCCGCTCACATGGGCAAACACACCCTCGGGACTCTGCGAATGCGTTTGCCCGCCACGGATCCCGCCTCCGCAGGGCGTGCGTATCGTCAGCGGTGCGGTGAAGGCCGCTGCGCTTCGATAACGCAGGCGAGCCAACTCGCTGACGATTTGATCGTAAGCGGGATAGATATAGTCCGCGAACTGGATTTCGGCGACCGGTCGCAGACCGTTGACGCCCATGCCGATGGCCGCGCCGACGATGCCGCCTTCGGCGATCGGCGTATCGAGTACGCGGTGAGCTCCATACCTCTTTTGCAATCCGTCGGTCACACGAAACACGCCACCGAAGTAACCCACGTCTTCCCCCAGTACGACGACCGAAGAGTCTCGTGCGAGCATGACATCCATCGCCGAGTTGAGCGCCTGCACCATGTTCATGGCAGTCATACTTCGCTCTCCATCTGCTCGCATTGCAATCGCAGATGATCCGGCATGTCCTTGTAGACATCCGAGAACATGAGCTTCGGATCGAGCTTCTCACCTTCCGTGAGCGTGCCGTAGGCCATCGCCTGCTTCCACGCCGTGGCGACCGTCTCCTCGAGTTCGGCGAGCAGCGACTCGTGCTGCGATTCACTCCAGACGCCGAGATGGATCAAGTGCTGCTTGAGACGCTCCACGGGATCACCGAGAGGCCACTCGGCGAACTCCTCGCGAGGTCGATAACGAGAAGGATCATCGCTGGTCGAGTGCGCGCCGGCGCGATACGTCACAAGCTCGATCAGGGTCGCCCCTTCACCGCTGCGAGCGCGCTCGGCGGCCCAGCGGGTCGCTGCGTATACGGCGAGATAATCATTGCCATCGACCCGAAGACCTGCGATGCCGACGCCGGGACCACGAGCGGCGAAAGAACGCTGCTCGCCACCGGCATATCCCTGGAAGGTCGAGATCGCCCACTGATTGTTGACGACGTTGAGAATGACGGGCGCCTTGTAAACCTTGGCGAAGGTCAGCGCGTGATGGAAATCGGCTGCGGCCGTGCTGCCCTCGCCGATCCAGGCGGCGGCAATTCGCGACTCGCCTTTGATGGCAGCGGCCATGCCCCAGCCCACGGCTTGCGGATACTGTGTTGCCAGATTGCCAGAGATACTGAAGATGTTCTGCTCTGCAGCGTGATACATCACCGGCAACTGTCGCCCCTTGCACATGTCGCGAGTGTTGGAGAGTAGTTGGCACATCAACTCGACGAGACTGACACCGCGCGCGATGAAGAGTCCTTGGTTACGGTAAGACGGAAACAACATGTCCGACTCCGCGAGTGCCGCAGCAGCCGCAACGGAGACAGCTTCCTCACCGTAGGAGCGAACGTAGAAGGTGATGCGTCCCTGTCGTTGCGTACGTTGCATCCGATCGTCGAACACGCGGGTCAATAGCAACTGGCGCAGCCCGGCGAGCAGACGGTCAGGGCTGAGCTTCGGATCCCATGGGCCACAGGCCTGACCCCGATCGTCGAGCACTCTAATCAAGGACTCTGCAAGCTCGACCGTTTCCCGAACGGGCACACGCGGGTCGGGCCTCGGCACCGCGCCCGCGGGCGACAAGTGGACGTAACTGAAATCCGGCTCCTCACCGGGGCGCGCCGGGACCGCCGGCACGTGCAGCTTGGGTTCGATCATGCTGTGAGCCTACGGCAGCACCCGGCCGCTGGGATGGCTGGGTGGCGCACGGGAGCGCCTCTTCAAAAATAAGTTATTCTTTATACCCTCTATTGGAGAATAACTTAGCCATGAAGCTCGATCCCCAGGATATCTCGATCCTCAAAGAACTCCAGCAGGATGCCAACCTGTCGAGCACCGAGCTCGCCGAGCGGGTCGGTCTATCGCAATCACCGTGCTGGCGTCGCATCAATCAACTGGAAGAAGCCGGCGTCATTCAGCGGCGGGTCGCACTGCTCGCGCGCAAAAAACTCGGCATCGACGTGTTGGTCTTCGTGAACGTGAAGCTGGCGAGCCACGGTTGGCAATCGCTGCCCAAGTTCAAGCAAAAAGTCGTGAGCTTTCCCGAGGTGCTGCAATGCTTTCTCGTGATGGGCGATATCGATTTCATCCTTCTGGTTGCGACGCGCACCATCGAGGACTACAACCGCTTCGTACAGAACAAACTCGCACAGATTCCCGGGGTGCAGTCGATCGACTCTCGCATCGTGATCGAGGAAACCAAGAACACCACGGAATTGCCGCTCGGCCTCGTCTGAGGTCGAGTGACTCGATTCAATTTCGCGAGGTCAGAATCAGACGTTGAATCGGAAGTGCATCACATCGCCTTCTCGCACGATGTATTCCTTACCTTCGAGACGTAGTTTTCCCGCTTCCTTGGCACCTTGCTCGCCCTTCAGCGCGATGTAGTCATCGAAACCAATCACTTCGGCGCGGATGAAACCCCGCTCGAAATCGGTATGAATGACACCGGCCGCCTGCGGCGCAGTCGCGCCCTTTTTGACGGTCCAGGCGCGCACTTCTTTGACGCCCGCCGTGAAATAGGTCTGCAATCCGAGCAAGGTGTAACCCGCACGAATCACACGATTAAGACCGGGCTCTTCCAGACCGAGATCTTTGAGGAAATCAGCGCGATCCGCATCATCGAGCTGTGAGATTTCCGCCTCGATCGCCGCACACACCGGCACCACCTGCGAACCCTCACGGGTTGCGAGCGCCTCGACGGCGGCCAGCATCGGGTTGTTGGTAAAACCACTTTCCTGCACGTTAGCGACGTACAGCACAGGCTTGTAGGTCATCAACTGCAGCTCGCGCACCACCGGTCGCTCGGTCTCATCGAGCGCGACGGCGCGCGCCGGCACGCCTTCGTTGAGCGCATCGCGCACTCGCTTGATGATGTCCCGCGCCTTGATCGCTTCCTTGTCCTGCGCCTTAGCCGCCTTCTCGGCGCGCTGCAGCGCTTTTTCGACCGTCTCGAGATCAGCGAGCGCGAGCTCCGTATTGATCGTCTCGATATCGGCAAGCGGATCGACTTTGCCTGAAACGTGGATCACGTCGTCGTTGACGAAGCAGCGCACCACATGCGTGATCGCATCGACCTCGCGAATATTGGCGAGAAACTTGTTGCCGAGCCCCTCGCCCGTGGAGGCGCCCTTGACGATACCCGCAATATCGACGAACTCCACGGTGGTCGGCACGACACGCTCGGGCTTCACGATGGCAGCGAGTTGATCAAGACGCGGATCGGGCACCGGGACGATGCCGACGTTGGGGTCGATCGTGCAGAACGGATAGTTCTCCGCCGCAATCGCCGAGCGAGTCAGCGCGTTGAAGAGAGTGGACTTGCCCACGTTCGGCAGTCCGACGATTCCGCATTTGATTCCCATGAGTTTATTCCCGTATCAATTCGTGGTGTGAAGACGAGTCATCGCCTTCTCGCCGCCCTGCTCGAGCAGCAGCGGCAGAACATCGGCCGCTTTACCGATGGCGTTGTCGATCGCGTGTTCGTCGGCCGCAGAGGCGCGCTGCAAAACGTAGTCGAGCACGAGATCTTTGTGTCCTGGATGTCCGATGCCGAGACGCAAGCGCCAGAAGTCGGCACCGATCGCGGCGATCGTATCGCGCAACCCGTTGTGCCCCCCGTGGCCACCAGCGAGTTTTAGTCGAACCGTGCCCGCCGCGAGATCGAGTTCATCGTGAGCGACCAAAATCGAGCCCGGCGAAATCTTGTAGAAATGACTGACCGACGCGATCGAGCCACCGCTGCGATTCATGAACGTGGTCGGCTTCAACAACCACAGTTCCTGTCGCGCACCGGCGATCGGCAAGCTGATGCGCGCGAGCTCGCCTTGGTGCTTCGATTCTGCGCGGAACGAGCCCCCGTGGCGACGGGCTAGCTCATCGACGAACCAGAAGCCCGCGTTGTGACGCGTGCGAGCGTATTTATCGCCCGGGTTACCCAAACCCACGACCAACATGATCGATTGCGCGCCCACTCGAGCTCCTCAAAAACGGAGGCCGCCACGGGGGCGGCCTCCATCGTGAAAAAACACCGCGAAGTTACTTCTTCGCAGGTTCCTTCTTGGCTTCTTCCTTCTTCGCCTCGGCCGCAGGTGCCGCAGCCTCTGCCGTCGGAGCCGCCTCCGGCTCTTCGGCGCGCGGGCTGTGGATCGACACCACGACCTGGTCCTTACCCTGAACCACCAAGGTCGCCACGACACCCGCCGGCAGCGGGATATCCGAGACGTACTTGGTGTCGTTGAGCTTCATCTCAGACAGATCAAGGACGAGCTCTTCCGGCAGGTCCTTCGCGAGACACTGAACTTCGATATCGGCCAGACGGTGAGAGACGATACCACCCTGGGTCTTGACGCCCGGGGCAACCGACTCGCCCTTGAAGTGGATCGGCAGGCGCAGACGGATCTTCTCGTCATCGAGAACACGCTGCAGATCGAGATGCAGAACCTGGTTCTTGGCCGGGTGCATCTGCAAATCTTTGACCACGACGGGCTGAACCTTGCCACCGACGTTGATGCCGACGATCGTCGAATAGAACTTTTCGTTCTCGATCAGCGTCAGCAGCTTTTCGTGGTTGAAGGACAGCGACTGCGGCTCTGCCTTGCCGCCGTACAGGATCGCGGGGACTCGACCAGCATGACGGAGGCGGCGGCTCGCACCTTTGCCCTCGTCATTGCGGGCTTCCGCCGCAAGTTCGAAAGAGATCTTCATGATATTCAACTCCTGATTTAACGTTATTCCGTTCCGCGACCAGAACGGACTCAATCGACGTACAACGAACTCACCGACTCTTCGTCGCGAATTCGCCGTATCGTCTCACCGAGCAGACCCGCCACCGAAAGCTGGCGAATCCGCGGGCATTTTTGCGCCTCTGCACTCAGAGGGATCGTGTCGGTGACGACCAATTGGTCGAGACCCGAGTTGGCGATCCGCTCCACGGCAGGCCCCGACAGAATGGGATGGGTGATGTAGGCGACGACCTTCCGAGCGCCTTCATCCTTGAGAGCCTGCGCCGCGAGGCACAACGTCCCTGCCGTATCGACGATATCGTCGATGAGTACGCAGGTCTTGTCTTTCACCTCGCCGATGATGTTCATCACCTTCGATTCGTTGGGTCTCGGCCGGCGCTTGTCGATGATGGCGAGCTCGACATCGTCGAGACGCTTGGCAAGCGCACGGGCACGCACCACACCACCGACATCAGGCGACACCACGATCATGTTCTCGTAGCGTTGACGCCAGGCGTCACCGAGCAACACGGGCGATGCGTACACGTTGTCGACGGGAATATCGAAAAAGCCTTGGATCTGCTCCGCATGCAGGTCGACGGTGAGCATGCGATCGATGCCCGCACCGACCATCATGTTGGCAACGACCTTCGCCGAAATGGCCGAGCGGGTTGCCCGCGGACGACGATCCTGGCGCGAGTAGCCCATGTACGGCACGACCGCCGTGACGCTTCGAGCGGAGCCGCGGCGACACGCGTCCGCCATGATGAGCAGTTCCATGAGGTGGTCGTTGACCGGCGGACACGTCGGCTGGACCAGAAACACATCGCGGCCACGGACGTTCTCGATGAGCTCGACGTTGACCTCGGCGTCACTGAACCGAGACACCATGGCTCGCCCGAGTGGAACCTTCAGGTGACGGGCGATTTCCTGCGCCAGTGCGGGATTGGCATTCCCGGTAAAGAGCGCAAACGTCGGACTGTCCAAGCGACCCTCCCCCGATGACGGGGAAACTTATCGAGTGGCTGGGGTGGAAGGATTCGAACCTCCGAATGGCGGGATCAAAACCCGCTGCCTTACCACTTGGCGACACCCCAACCGTTACAAACTCTGCCGAAGCGGCGATTCCGCCAGCCCCTGCACCACATAAGCCCGCCAGACATCCGGCACCCTCGCGGCGACTCGTTCCGCCTCGGCGGCCGAGGCAAAACGGGCGAAGAGGCAGGACCCGGTACCGGTCAGCCGCGCAGACGCGTACCGACCGAGCCAGTCGAGCGCGGCTGCAACTTCCGGGTAGCGCGCACGCACCACCGGCTCGCAGTCGTTACGACCCCCGGAAGCCAAAAGGGCGGCTATTGTGAGGACGGGGGAATTTCGTGTCAATTCAGGAGCCTGGAAGACATCCCGAGTGGGGATCGACACCCCCGGATGAATCACCAGAAACCACGAATTCGGCAGTTCTAAGGGTATCAGACGCTCCCCCACCCCCTCGCCGAGCCCGGAAAACCCCCGAACGAACACCGGCACATCGGCTCCCAGGCCCATGCCGATCTCAGCCAGCTCGTCTGTCGATAAACCACCCTGCCAGAGCGCATTCAGCACCACGAGGGTCGTAGCGGCATCGGAGCTACCGCCGCCCAAACCGCCACCCACAGGAATGTTTTTACGAATCCGGATCGTCGCACCGGCGGTGACGCCGATGCGTAACTGGAGGGCCCTCGCCGCCCGAACACACAGATCCTGATCCTCGCCGACCCCACTCAGTGCGTCCGCCGCGGCGCCCTCGTAGTCGAGCCGAACGATTTGATGGTCATCACGCAAATCGAAGGACAACTGGTCAGCCAAAGATATGAGCTGAAATATCGTCTGCAATTCGTGGTAACCATCCGCGCGTCGCGCGGTCACGTGCAGACAAAGGTTGAGCTTGGCCGGTGCCGGCCACCAGCGTTTCGGGTCGGAGGCGATCATGGCCCGAGCGACTCCCAGCTATCGATGAACATTCGCACGCGCACTTCGGACGATTCCAGTTGCAAGCGACGCGGCAACTCGAAACGGGCGCCGGGCACGGGCGCATAGTCGAGATATCGGATCGACCATCCCTGCTGCTGCAGGGACTGCACGCGATCGGCGACGATCTCGAGCGCGTCAACGTCAATCGATGGGTCCGGCACACCGAGTGCCCAATACCGCACCGAAGCGATCGGCAGCGCAACGCCGAGCCGACGTTCGAGATCAAGGAGCGCCTCGTCGGACCGGGTCGAGTCGAACGACCACTCCGAAGCGCCCATACCGAGCGGCCCCTCTAGCGCGAGGCGCAGCGTATCGCCGCGCTGACGCCATCGAACGACAGCCACCACACTTTGCTCACCGCGCAAGATCGACACCTTCCCGCGAAGATCGAAGCGTGCCCACGATTGCAGCGCAACTTGACGCGCCGCCCACTCCACCGGCAGATCGACTGAGGGCAACGACAAGCGCGGAATGCTGACGCACGCTGTTAGCGACGAGAGGATGAGGATGGCGAAGCATCGCCAAAGCGACAGACGACGCACTTACCTGCGCTCGGCGAATCGCTCGATGACATCACGCAACGGCTTCGACTCGGGGGATAACACGAGTGCCTGCGCCCAAACTCGTCGCGCGGCTGCGCGATCACCGCTCGCCCACAGTGCCTCGCCCCAATGCGCAGCGATCTCGGCTTCTTTGGACAGTCGCCATGCTCGCTCGAGCAAGGGCAACGCATCCTGCGTCTTACCGCGACGAAACAGTACCCAACCGAGACTGTCGAGGTAGGCCGCATTGTCCGGTCGTTGATCGAGCGCCGCTCGAACCAACTTCTCGGCACGCGGCAGCTGGCGCTTCCGATCCGCTAAGGTGTAGCCGAGCGCGTTCATCACGTTCGCCTCGTCAGGTCGCTGCTTTAGCAATCTCTCGAACACGCGGATGCCTGCTGCCGTACGGCCCATTCCATCGAGAAGAACTGCCTGGTGGTACAGCAACTCGGGATGGTCGGGGTGGCGTTGCAGCGCCCCCTCGATGCTCTCGATCGCCTTGTCACCGAACCCCGCCTCCGCCAAGGCGCGCGAGCGGGCGATCTCGATTTCGATCGTATTGTTGCGTGCTGGATGCTTGAGCGCATCGAACAACGCCAACGCATCGTCTTGCCGACCTTGCGCGAAGAGTAATCGTGCCGCGCGCACCCGCGGTGGCAATCCAGCGCCTGCGGCGCTGAGCTGCAAGTAAGCCTTCAAGGCCGAATCGGCGCGCCCCTGTCGCTCGGCGATCACCGCAAGGTAGTACAAAGATTCCGCCGAACCGCGATCGGCACGCAACCGATCGCTGAACAAACGCTCAGCCTCCGACAATTCACCCTGCGACAGAGCGAGCAGCGCGAGTCGTCGCTCGGCCTCACGACGAAATGGCGTATCCGGCGACGCATCATCGGCCGTGGCTATTTTTTGAAGCGCCGCGCGAGCCTCATCGAGACGATCCAGCGTGATCCAGGTTTCGATTTGTGCGAATCGATGGTTGACCGGATCACCCTGCGCTACGAGTGACGCCTCCTCCAGTGCGGTGCTCTCCTCACCGAGGGCGGCCGCAGCGGCAGCGGCCAACCGAATGGTTCGTACGTCACGACCACCACCGCGGGTACGTGCCAACGAAATCAGTGAGGTACAGGCCGCGAGGTCATCCGAGTTGCAAGCCATCCGCCCGAGTGTGGCGATCGTCGGCGGTGACAGCGTCTCGCGATCGAGCATAGAGCCGAAGACTCGCCATGCTGCGGGCGCGAGCGGCCCTTCGGACAAGGGCGGCAGGATCTCGGCCAAGGCCCGCCCGGGCTCGACGTCCGGCTTGGCGAGCAACGATGCATAGACTTCGCGCGCCTCAGGAATCTTCCACGCCTGCAGCGCGACCATGCCGACACGCTGCAGCGCCTCGGGGTTCTCCGGGTCGAGCGACCAGAGACGCGAGGCCATCTGCCAAGCGGCCGGGATGTGGTGACACGCCATGGCCAAATCGAGCGCGCGGTCGGTACGCCGCGGATCTCGATCTGCAGAGGCCTCCAGAACGAGCGACTCGACCGTCGCCCGACAATCCGGCTGCTTAGAACTCGACGGCTCGACCCGTGTCGGGTCGCCGGGCTCAGCCGACGCGGAGGCGGCCCCGGTCAGCAACCAGAGCATCGCAATCCACATCCAGCAGCGCGATCCACTCATCTTGAAGACACTATAGCCCGTCACGCCGCTCTCTTGTCAGCAACCTGCTTGTCATCAACCGGCGCGACCCCGAGAATCGCGCTGCCCCGGAAAGCCGCGGGCGTCATGGATCGAAAATGAAAGACACCATCAGGCAGCGACTGGAAAAACAGGTCGACCGGTACGAGGAAGTCGGACGCCTGCTCGCCGCACCGGACATCGACGGCAGCTCGAATCAATTTCGTGAACTGTCGATGGAGTACGCGCGCTTGACGCCGATGGCCGAGCGTTTCGAGGCGTATCGTCGCTGTGAGCGGGAACTGCGCGCAGCCGAAGTTCTGACCTCCGATGCCGACGCTGACATGCGCGCGATGGGCGAGGAAGAAGTTCGACGACTCGAGCCGCAGCTGAGCGGCCTCGAACTGGAGTTGCGGCGCTCACTGATCCCGGTCGATCCGCGCGATGCGCGCAACGTGTTTCTCGAAATCCGCGCCGGCACCGGCGGCGACGAAGCCGCGATCTTCGCTGGCGATCTGCTACGCATGTATGCCCGCTACGGCGAGAAGCAAGGCTGGCAGATCGAAACCTTGAGTGAGAGCCCTGGGGAGCACGGTGGCTTTCGCGAAGTCATCTGTCGCGTCATCGGTCAGGGTGTTTTCTCGAAGCTGAAGTTCGAGTCGGGCACCCATCGCGTCCAACGCGTCCCGGAGACGGAAGCTCAGGGTCGCATCCACACCTCCGCAGTCACGGTTGCCATTCTGCCGGAGATGGATGAAGTCGAAGACATCGAGATCAATCCGGCGGATCTGCGTATCGATACCTTTCGTGCATCCGGAGCCGGCGGTCAGCACGTCAATAAAACGGACTCGGCCGTTCGCATGACCCACTTGCCCACCGGCATTGTGGTGGAGTGTCAGGACGAGCGCTCGCAGCACAAGAATCGCAGTCGCGCCATGTCGTTGTTGAAGGCGAAGTTGCTCGCGAGCGAGCGTGAGAAACGCGACGCCGCGCAAGCTCGAACCCGTAAACTCCAAGTCGGCAGCGGCGATCGATCAGAACGAATCCGGACCTATAACTTTCCGCAGGGGCGCGTCACGGACCATCGCATCAACCTGACGCTGTACCAGCTCGAGCAGATTATCGAGGGTCGACTGGACGACTTGATCGAACCGCTACTGCAGGAATATCAGAGCGAGTTGCTGGCCGAGGAAGAGGTCTGACGCTCGCCTAGCGCCTGATACTGCGCCCAACCGATCGCCGTGACGAACGGTTGGAAAAAAGCCGCCAGTAGCGCCGTCACCACCGACATCGGCAGCAGACTTGCCAAGGCGAACGCCGCTAGCGCGCCGAGCACGAAGAACCCGAGAACGAGTACGAGCATCACGACGAGGACGCTAAAACTCTGCCACCACGCGCCGCGGACGAGAACCAGCGCACGATCGATGCTCGTACGCGCCGATGCATCTTCCGCCAGGGAAACTGCCTGCGCGGGCCACAAGGCAACCAGCAGGTAGATCCCGGGAATCACCAACACGAGCGCGCCCACGCCCACGAGCACAGTCGACATCAACAGGATGAGCAGCGCCCTCGGCAGTACGCGGGTTGCCACTCGGATATCGACGGCCATTGGATCGAGACGCCATTGGCGCCGCGCAATCATGAGCCAGCACCAAAGCGTGCCCACACTCGCGATCAACATGACGCCCCACCAACCCGGCGACTTCGGAGCGAACAACTGCAAGGACTCACCGCCCTGCAGCAGGTACACCGACGGCCATTGACCGAGCAGCACCGCCAGCAGCGAAAACGGCAAGGTGCGAAGTAAGGTTGCGCGAAAACGCTCGTACGCCAAGGCGACGACGTCTCCGACTGGCGGCGGTGCGGACTGAGTTGATTCGCTCACCCGCGCACTTTAGCAAACCTGTCGAAACCACAACCGACACTGCGGACGACGTGCCGCTCATGTCACACTTCGATACATGGAAAGAATGCCTCTGCACGAAGCGCTCAGTGAAACTCGCGCTACGCTCGCGGGGTTCGGCGATGGCGCCGCACGCGAGGCGCAGCAGCTGCTCGCCGCCTGCCTAAATGTGCCGCTCATCTCGCAACACACGGAGCCCGAGCGTCTGATCGACGCGCAGCAAATCGAAAAACTCAGAACCTGGGCGGCTCGTCGCGCCTCGGGTGAACCGCTTGCGTATCTCACTGGGCGACGCGAATTCTGGTCACTCGATTTTGCCGTCACTCGCGATGTGCTCGTACCGCGCCCAGAGACGGAACTCCTGGTCGAGAGAGTCTTGCATCACGGCGACGAACTCGCGAAGCGGCGCGAAGGTCGAACGACGACATCCATCCAAGTGGCCGATCTCGGCACAGGCTCGGGGATCATCGCGATCACGGTGGCTCATGAGCGACCCGAGTGGCTGTGCACTGCGGTCGATGTGTCATCGAAGGCCATCGCCGTCGCCACGGAGAATGCTCGCCAACTGGTAGCGGGTCGGGTGACGTTTCGACAGGGCTCTTGGTTCGAGCCGCTGTCGGATCAATGCTTCGACATCATCGCCTCGAATCCACCCTATGTGGACTCGGACGACCCGGTATTGAAAGGCGATTCGCTGGCATTCGAACCGCTGCTCGCTCTGACGGCAGGCCCCGATGCGCTCGCCGCACTCCACCATCTCATCGAGCACGCGCCGCGGCATCTCACCGCCGGTGGCTGGCTCTGTCTCGAGCATGGAGCCGATCAGGGGATGGCGGTCCGCCAGCGACTTGTGGCGGGGGGCTATGCTCACGTAGTCTCGCATCGCGATTTAGCCGGTCACGAACGCGTGACCGAAGGACAATGGTTGCCGGATGGCAATCGAACATCAGATCTCACTTCAGGATGATCTTTCAATGCTGCGTTTCAAAACCACTGCTGGTGAATTCACGGTCGAACTGTTCGAGAAAGAGGCACCGATAACCTGTGCCAATTTCCTGCGCTACGTTGACGAGGGCTACTACGATGGCACGTTGTTCCATCGCGTGATCCCGGGTTTCATGATTCAGGGCGGTGGTTTCGAATCGGGTCTCGAACAAAAGGAAACACACGATCCAATCCGCAACGAAGCGACCAACGGTCTCGAAAACTTGCGCGGCACTCTCGCCATGGCTCGCACCAATGACATCAACAGCGCCACGGCGCAGTTCTTCGTCAACTTGGTCGACAACGACTTTCTCAACCACAGCCCCGGCAACTACGGCTATGCCGTATTCGGTCGCGTGACGAGCGGGATGGAAGTCGTCGATGCTATCGCCGAGGTGCCGACTACGCGCCGACGTGGTCACTCGGACGTACCTGCAGATGATGTGGTGATGCTGGCGGTCACCCGCGAGGCAACGGCCTGACACTCGCCGGCATCGCCCGCCGTGTACTGCGGGCTTTGCTGATCACGATCGGCACCTCGATCGTGGTGGTACTCCTATTGCGCTGGCTGCCGCCACCGACGTCGGCATTCATGTTGACGGCGCGAGTCGCAGCGATGGCGGATGGCGACTTCCGCTACCGAAACCAGTACGACTGGGTGCCGCTGGAGGAGATCTCACCGCATGCCGCGATGGCCGCGATCGCTGCCGAAGATCAGTTGTTTCCGTTCCACACCGGGTTTGACTTCGAATCGATCCGCAAAGCCGTCAAGCACAACGCGAAAGGACGACGCGTGCGCGGCGCGAGCACGATCACGCAGCAGACTGCGAAGAATCTCTTTTTGTGGTCAGGTCGCAGCTGGATGCGCAAAGGACTCGAGGTGTACTTCACCGTCCTCATCGAGCTGCTGTGGCCGAAAGATCGCATTCTCGAGGTGTACCTCAACGTAGCGCAGTTCGGTCGAGGCGTTTACGGGGTACAAGCCGCATCGCAAGAATTCTTTGACAAAGACGCCGCGAAGCTGACTCGCCGTCAATCCGCCCTGCTGGCAGCCGTCCTGCCGAACCCGATCAAACTACGCGCTGCCAAACCCTCGCCCTACGTATTGCGACGCACCGAGCGCATCATGGGCCAGATGCGTGCGCTCGGTGGTGCTGCCTATCTGCGCCAACTGGACGACGCGGAACCGCGCTGACAATCGCTACGGCTCGTAACCGAGATTCGGTGCGAGCCAACGCTCGGCCTCCTCCACGGAGACGCCCTTGCGGGCAGCGTAGTCGACCACCTGATCGCGATCGATCTTGCCGAGCGCGAAATAGTGCGCATCAGGATGTGCGATGTACCAACCACTGACCGCTGCCGTCGGGTACATCGCGTAACTTTCGGTCAACCGAATGCCCGTGTTGCGCTCGACATCGAGCAGCGTCCAGAGCTTCGCCTTCTCTGTGTGGTCCGGGCAAGCCGGGTAGCCTGGCGCCGGTCGAATCCCCCGGTACTCCTCTCGAATCAGCTGTTGGTTGGTCAGTTGCTCGGCAGATGCATAGCCCCACAACTCGCGCCGCACGCGTTCGTGGAAATGCTCTGCAGCCGCCTCGGCCAGACGATCAGCCAATGCTTTCAGCAAAATGCTCGAGTAATCGTCGTGAGCCGCTTCGAAGCGTTCGATGTGCTTCTCGATGCCAACTCCCGCTGTGACTGCAAACGCGCCGACATAATCACGCACACCCGACTCACGTGGCGCCACGTAATCCGACAGACACTCATGCGGCTGACCCGCAGGCTTGCCCTTCTGCTGTCGCAGATGCTGCAAAGTAGCGAGCACCTCACGTCGCTCCTCGCCGGCGTAGACCTCGATGTCGTCGCCGACCGAGTTCGCCGGAAAAAGACCGATGACGGCCCGAACCTCCAGCCACTCCTCGGCAATCAATTGCTTGAGCATTCGACGCGCGTCGGCGTAAAGGTTGCTCGCCGCCTCACCCACGATCGGGTCGGTCAAGATGTCCGGGAACTTGCCGGCAAACTCCCAGGCATTGAAAAACGGCATCCAGTCGATGTAGTCGAGCAAGTCGGCTAAGGGATAACCGTCGAAGACCTGTACTCCCGGACGCAAGGGTGCCACTGGCCGATACGCCGACCAGTCGATGCGAGGCCGGTTCGCGCGCGCCGCAACCAGCGTCGCCTCGGGTTGTTTGACGCTTTTCCCTGCGTGCTGCTCGCGACGTCGTTCATGCTCTTCCGTCAACTTGGCGACAAACACCGTTTTGCTCGACGGCGTGACCAATGACTGACAAACACCGACCGCACGTGACGCATCTTTGACGTAGACCACGGGCTCACGATACTGCGGTGCAATTTTGACCGACGTGTGCGCCGGCGAGGTTGTCGCTCCACCGATCAAAAGCGGCACCTCGAAGCCCTGGCGTTGCATCTCGCGAGCGACATGGACCATTTCGTCGAGCGATGGCGTAATCAAACCTGACAAACCCACCAACGCTGCATTCTCGCGACGAGCCACGTCGAGAATACGTTCGGCGGGCACCATCACACCGAGGTCGATCACCTCAAAGTTGTTGCACTGCAAGACGACGCCGACGATGTTCTTGCCGATGTCGTGTACGTCACCTTTGACCGTTGCGAGCACGATCTTGCCGTTACTGCGGGCCGCTCCCGACTTGTCTCGCTCGATGTACGGCACGAGATGGGCCACGGCCTTCTTCATGACGCGCGCGCTCTTAACGACCTGCGGCAGGAACATCTTGCCTGCGCCGAAAAGATCACCCACGACATTCATGCCGTCCATCAAAGGCCCTTCGATGACCTTGATGGGATGCTCTGCCTCGAGGCGAGCCGCTTCGGTATCTTCAACGATGAACTCATCGAGACCCTTGACGAGCGCGTACTCGAGTCGCTTGGAGACCGGCAGAGAACGCCATTCGAGATCAACCTCACGCTTGGTTGAACCGTCTCCCTTGAAACGAGCGGCTAATGCCAACAATCGCTCCGTGGAGTCGACGCGGCGATTGAGGATCACATCTTCGACTGCCTCACGCAGTTCCAGCGGAATGTCCTCATAGATCGCAAGCTGCCCTGCGTTCACGATACCGAGATCCATGCCCGCACGAATCGCGTGATAGAGAAACACGCTGTGCATCGCCTCTCGCACCGGATCGTTGCCGCGGAACGAAAACGACACGTTGCTGACGCCACCACTGACCATCGCCAGCGGCATGCGCGCCTTGATCTGACGCGTGGCCTCGATGAAATCGAGACCATAGCTCGCGTGCTCCTCGATACCCGTAGCGACCGCGAAAATGTTGGGATCGAAGATGATGTCTTCGGGAGGGAAGCCGATTTTCCCAGTCAACAAATCGTACGATCGCTGACAGATCTCGACCTTGCGGGTGATCGAGTCGGCCTGACCTTTCTCGTCGAAGGCCATGACGACGACGGCGGCGCCATACTGGCGAATCTGGGTCGCTTGGGCGAGGAACGCCTCCTCGCCTTCCTTGAGGCTGATGGAGTTCACGATCGGCTTGCCTTGAACGCATTTCAGGCCCGCCTCGATCACACTCCACTTCGAGGAGTCGATCATCAATGGCACTCGCGCGATGTCCGGTTCCGCCGCGATCAAATTCAGGAACTTGACCATGGCCGCTTCCGAGTCGAGCATGCCTTCGTCCATGTTCACGTCGATGATTTGCGCACCGGCGACGACCTGCTGTCGCGCCACATCGAGCGCAGCCGAGTAATCCCCAGCCTCGATCAACTTGCGAAACTTGGCCGAGCCGGTGACGTTGGTTCGCTCGCCTACGTTGATGAAGAGACTACTCTCGTCGATGTTGAGTGGCTCGAGCCCAGACAAGCGACATTTGACCGGCACACTTGAACGCGTCCGCGGCGCTGATGGGCGGACGGCGTTGGCGATGAGCCGGATATGCTCGGGCGTCGTGCCGCAGCAACCGCCGACGATATTGAGCAGACCGGAGCTGGCGAACTCCGCGAGAATCGCCGCTGTCTCGGCGGGCGTTTCATCGTACTCGCCGAAAGCATTGGGCAAGCCGGCATTCGGGTAGGCGCAGACGTAACGATCGGAAATGCGCGCAAGCTCGGCAACATAAGGGCGCATGTCCTTCGCGCCGAGAGCACAGTTGAGACCGATGGCAAACAGATCGCCGTGACGCACCGAATTCCAGAAAGCCTCGGTCGTTTGCCCCGACAAGGTTCGACCCGACGCATCCGTGATGGTGCCCGAAACCATGACGGGCAGATCACGACCGAGCGTCGAGAGCACCTGGCGTACCGCGAAGATCGCCGCCTTTGCGTTGAGCGTATCGAACACGGTTTCGATGAGGATCAAATCAGAGCCACCGAGCACCAGCGCGCGGGTGGCCTCGGAGTAGGCCTCGACGAGTTGATCGAAGTTCACTAGACGCAGACCCGGATCGTTCACATCCGGTGACAGCGACGCTGTGCGATTGGTGGGACCTAAAGCCCCGGCTACAAAACGCGGCGTCCCGGTGCGTGCCGCAACCTCATCGGCTACTTCTCGAGCAAGGCGTGCGGCACGATAATTGAGCTCCGGCACCAGCGCTTCCATGCCGTAATCGCCCTGAGCGACCGTGGTCGAATTGAATGTATTGGTTTCGACGATGTCGGCGCCGGCCTCGAAGTAGGCGCGGTGAATGTCGGCGATGATCTTGGGTTGTGTCAGCGTCAACAAATCGTTGTTACCGCGCACATCGCGGCCGTACTCGGCGAATCTTTGACCTCGATAGCCCATCTCATCGAGACGATGTCGCTGGATCATCGTGCCCATCGCCCCGTCGATGATCAGAATGCGCTCTTCGATCGATCCACGCAGTCGACGCACCCGCTCTTCGCGGGCGCGCTCATCGAGCGACTCGATTGCGAACGGCGCGGCGGACGCAGTGGCGTCCGGCGCACCCGCGTGCGCCATCTCGTTGCGATGCGCAGCATGCGACTCGCAGCCACAAGCCATCGCGGCACTCATGCTGCACCCGTGACAGGACGCAGGCCCAAGGCATGGCAAATGGCGTAAGTCAGCTCGGCACGATTGAGTGTGTAGAAATGGAATTCGTCGACACCGTGATGGCGCAATCGGGATACCTGCTCGATGGCTACGTTCGCTGCGATCAAGCGACGGGTCTCCGCATCATCATCGAGACCGGCGAATCGCTCGGCAAGCCAGTTGGGGATCTTCGCTCCGCAGCGCGCGGCAAACCGCGTCACCTGGGGAAAACGTGTGATCGGCAAAATACCGGGGACGATACTGACGTGGATGCCAGCAGCAACACAGCGATCACGGAAGCGCAGGTAATCGTCCGTGTCGAAGAAAAACTGGGTGATGGCGCGAGAGGCACCGGCATCGATTTTCTTGCGTAGATTGTCGAGGTCCGCTTCAGCGGACGGTGCCTCGGGATGCGTTTCCGGGTAGGCAGCGACCGAAATGTCGAAGTCGGCAACCGATCGCAATCCGGCGACCAGATCCGATGCAAATGCGTAACCGTCCGGATGCGGCTCGTACTGTGTCGCTCCCTGCGGTGCATCGCCTCGCAAGGCGACGATATGTCGAATTCCCTCGCGCCAATACTGACGTGCAACCTCGAGCACCTCTTCTCGCGTGGCTCCGACACAAGTGAGATGTGGCGCCCCGGTCAGATGGGTCTCGCGTTGAATGCGACTGACAAGCTGATGTGTTCGGTCGCGTGTCGAACCATCAGCGCCGTAGGTCACCGACACGAAGCGTGGCGCGAGCGGCGCAAGGCGCTGCACCGACTGCCAGAGCGTGGTCTCCATCGCCGCGTCAGCGGGAGGGAAAAACTCGAAAGACACGCGGATCGAACTCGATGACATGGACGTCACACTCCTCAAACAGATACGGATAGCGCCGGCGCCACTGCGGCTCGACGAGCTCGGGTGCGGGCACGAAAAACGAGCAGGTGACGCCCCTCGGCTTCCACCGGAATCAACGACTGGCAGTCGAAGGCCAATTCCTGCAACAAGGCGCGTAGGCGCGTCGGCGGTGCGCCACCGGTCTGCTCCAGCAAATCGTAAGGAATGGCACACCAAAGAATGCCGTCATCGGTCAATTGGGCACGCGCGCGCGAAATGAGACTCGCCAACTGGGCAGGATCTTTGATCTCACCTGCAAGCGGCATGTCGATCACGACGTCGAAACGTTCTTGCTGACGCAACTCCGAATTGGCTCGGACCTCCAAGCCGGCGGGTTGATCCTGCGACCAAGCCTTCAGCAGTGCGAGCTCGTGCTTGTCACGAGCTCGCAGCGTCAATTGCGCGTCTGAATTCGAGAGACTCTCGAGCAACTCGCGATGTTGGGTCCGAGCGAGTACGCGTGCACCGGCGAGATCTCGCATCAACTCCCCTTCGATGGCCACTCGCAGCGTGCGCCCGAGACGCCCTGACTGCAGCCACTCGTGGGTCGCCGCTCGTAGCAAGGCCGGATTACGCGCCGCCACCTCGATGGCACGAAGCCGCGCGCGGGCCTCGCGCAGAGCCGGGTCGTCTGGATCGAGTCGCTGTAACAAAAGACCGAAGAGATCTCGCGCAAAGCCGCTCTCGGCGACCGGCAGGTACTCGACGCGCTGCCCTCGCCGCACGCGACGCAATAAACCCGCGAGCGCGAGCTGCTTGAGTTGGCGGGAAACGTTGGGCTCGCTGTCGGCCGTCGCCGCCGCGAGCTCGGAGACGCTCGTGGCCTGATCACTGCACAGACGCAACAGGCGCAGACGCGCCGGATCGGCCACGGCTCGCAGGGCGCGAACCATGAACTCCGAATCGTACTTGATTTCAGAGTTACTCAACATTGCATAACTATAGAGATCGAAGTCAGCGTTGTCCATGAAACAAAATAGTTTCAACTGAAACTATAATGACAGCCATGACACCCACCTCGCCCCGCGACAACCCCATGGGACTCGACGGCTTTGAGTTCGTCGAATTCGCTTCCCCGCAACCCGGCGTCCTCGAGCCCGTCTTCGAAGCCATGGGCTTCAGTCTGGTTGCCCGCCATCGCTCCAAACAGGTCACGCTGTTCCGCCAAGGCGGAATCAATTTCATCCTGAATAACGAGCCGGCGAGCCAGGCGGCCTACTTCGCCGAGGAACATGGACCGGGCGCCTGCGGCATGGCCTTTCGCGTTCGCGATGCCCATCACGCCTACTCGAGAGCACTGAAGCTCGGCGCCCAACCGATCGAGGTTCCAACGGGACCCATGGAGCTGCGTTTGCCAGCCGTGCGCGCGATCGGTGGTGCCGCTCTCTATCTCATCGATCGCTATCACGACGGCAGCAGCATCTACGACATCGACTTCACCTTCTTACCCGGAGCCGATCGCGCACCTGCCGGCGTCGGTCTCACGCATATCGACCATCTCACCCATAACGTCTATCGCGGACGCATGACGCACTGGGCAGGGTTCTACGAGCGCTTGTTCAACTTTCGTGAAATCCGTCACTTCGATATTCAGGGCACACACACAGGGCTGCAGTCTCGCGCGATGACGGCACCCGACAATCGCATCCGTATCCCCCTGAATGAGGAGGACGGAAAAGGCGGCGGACAGATCGAAGAATTCCTGATGCGCTTCAATGGCGAGGGCATTCAGCACATTGCCTTGGCCACGACCGATCTGTGCGCGACGGTCGATCGATTGCGAGCGCGCGGCGTACCGCTGATGTCGGCACCGCCCGCGACCTACTACGAGGCGCTCGAGGAGCGTCTACCGGGGCACGATCAGCCCGTCGCGAAACTGCAGGAGCGCGGCATTCTGCTCGATGGCGACACGCGCGGCGATAAGCGACTACTGCTACAGATCTTTTCCGAATGCATGGTCGGTCCGCTTTTCTTTGAGTTCATCCAACGCGAGCGCGATGAGGGCTTTGGCGAAGGCAACTTCAAGGCGCTGTTCGAATCACTGGAGAGAGACCAGTTGCGTCGAGGCGCTCTCAGGACCGAGAGCTCCGTCGCATGAGCCTGATACGACGCATTCATCACGTCGCCTACCGCTGCAACGACGCTCGCGAGACCGTCGAGTTCTATCGCGATGTGCTCGGCATGGAGTTCACCGTAGCCTTCGCGGAGGATCGAGTCCCCTCCACCGGCGAACCCGACCCGTACATGCATGTCTTTCTGGATGCCGGCGGTGGCAACGTACTCGCCTTCTTCGAGTTGCCGACTCGCCCACCGATGGGTCGCGACCCAAATACCCCGCAATGGGTTCAGCATATTGCCTTCGAAGTGGCCGATCTCGCCACGCTGGCCCTCGCTCGAACGCGCTTACTCGATCGCGGAATCGAGGTCGTCGGGCCCACGGACCATGGCTTGTTTTGTTCGATCTATTTCTTCGATCCGAATGGTCATCGCCTCGAGCTGACCTGCAACACCGCGAGTGACGAGGCCACGGCGAAGGCACGCGCCAACGCGGAACCGATGTTGACCGAGTGGAGTCGTACGAAACGAGCTCCGAAACACAACGCCTGGCTACATGCGTCTGCGGAGCACAACTCATGAAGCTTGCCAGCTTGCGCGATTCCACCCAACGCCGCGACGGACGACTCGTCGTCGTCTCACGTGATCTCACACGCTACCTCGATGCCCATTCGATCGCGCCGACACTACAGGCCGCACTGGACGATTGGGCACGTCTCGAGCCGTCGCTTCAAACCCTGAGCGCGCGAGTCAATGCGGGCGAAGGTACGTCGTTCGATCCTGCGAAGTGTCTTTCGCCGCTACCGCGTGCCTTTCAGTGGGCCGATGGCTCCGCTTACGTGAATCATGTCGAGTTGGTACGTAAAGCGCGCGGCGCGGAGCTACCACCGTCTTTCTGGACCGATCCCTTGATGTACCAAGGCGGCTCCGACGGATTTCTGGCACCGACCGAAGATATCCCTCTCGCGGATGCGCAATGGGGCCTCGACTTCGAGGCTGAGGTTGCCGTGATCACCGATGATGTTCCGCAGGCCTGCGATGCTCGAGCGGCTGGCGAGCACATCCGGCTTCTGATGCTCGTGAACGACGTGTCGTTGCGCGGCCTGATCGCGGGCGAACTCGCCAAGGGGTTTGGCTTCTTCCAGTCAAAGCCGGCTTCGGCTTTCTCGCCAGTCGCTGTCACGCCCGACGAACTCGGATCAGCCTGGGATGGCGGACGAGTACACCTGCCACTGCGAGTCCAACTCAATGGCCGAGACTTTGGACGCGCCAATGCCGGCGTCGACATGACTTTTGATTTTCCGGCACTCATCGCCCATGCAGCGAAGACCCGAAGCCTAGCGGCCGGCACCATCATCGGATCCGGCACGGTATCCAATCGTGACGCCGACGGCGGCCCCGGCCGCCCCATCGACGAAGGTGGACTCGGTTATTCTTGTATCGCCGAACAGCGTACGGTGGAACAACTGCGCACGGGCGCTGTTTCCACGCCGTTCCTCTCATCGGGTGATCAAGTCAAAATCGAGATGCGGGATGCGAACGACCGTTCGATCTTCGGATCGATCGACCAGCGCGTAGTTGCCGTCAAAGATCATGCATGACTTGCTGATACTCGACCGATTTCTTCCCTACAGACTCTCCGTGCTCAGCAACACGGTGAGCACGGCGATCGCTAACCGCTATACCGAGCGCTTCGAGTTGCGCATCCCCGAGTGGCGAGTCTTGGCCGTACTTGGCATGCAGCCCGGCCTATCGGCCGCGGAAGTCGCAGCTAAGACCGCGATGGATGCCGTGGCCGTCAGTCGCGCGGTCACCCGCTTGATCAAACAAGGTCGACTCGAACGTCGCTACACCTCGCAGGATCGTCGCCGTTCCGAACTTCGGCTATCCGAGCAAGGTCAGCGCGTTTACGAAGAAATCGTGCCGATCGCACGAGCTTACGAGCGCGCCCTGCTCGATGGTCTCGATGAGACTGAACGCCTCGAACTCGATCGCTTGCTGCAACGTCTGACCCAGCGAGCCGATCTGTTAACCATTCAACCTCCGACGCAAGACGAGATTTGACATGCCGACCCAACTTCCCAAGCGACGTCTCAACCTCATCGACCGGATCGTCAAGGCCGCCCAAGGTCAAGCCGATCGGATGCCGCTCGATATGCTGCGACGTTATTTCAGCGGTGTCGGGGAAGAAGATCTCGCCGCACGCGATGCGACTTACTTGGCCGGCATCGCCGGTTTGCACTACGGCCTCGCCGAGAGGCGACGCACCGACCAGACGCTGTTGAAGATCGTGCACGTGTCCGACTCGAGCAGCCTGGTACTCATCGCCACGGATGATCGGCCGTTCCTAGTTGAGTCTCTCGGAATCGCTTTTGCCGAAACGGGTGTTGCCGTGCGGATGCTCGTCCATCCCGTGCTGCAAGTTAGACGAGATGGACGTGGTCGTTTGCAATCGACCCATGACGGGGCGCAGGAGCGCAGCCAAGCGGAATCCTGGCAGTTGTATGAAATTGACCGACTATGGGACAGCGAGTCGACCGCGCGCCTCGAATCGCGTCTGTATGCGGCGCTAGAGCATGTACAACTTGCCGTCACCGACTGGCTGGCCATGCGCGCCAAGGTTCGTCTAGCGATTGAGCAACTGACGAAAACCCCCTTGCGTGGCGAGCGCGCGCGGCAGCGCGACGAGGCGATCGCCCTGCTCGACTGGATGGAGGGAGCCCACTTCGTCTTCCTCGGCTATCAGTATCAGCGTCTGACGCGCGGGGTCCACCGTGACCGTCTGCAAGCAGATCGACGCAGCGGGCTCGGCATTTTACGCGCCGGCTCGGTACAAACGGTCGCTACCGAGAACCTGCAAGGCGAACTACGCGATGCCATGCGCAGCAGCGACCCGTTGATCATCACGAAATCGGCTTTACGCTCCACGGTGCACCGCAGCGGTCATCTAGACCATTTGACCGTCAAAGATTTCGACACGCAGGGTCGCGTCCGCGGCGAACATCGCTTCCTAGGTCTGTGGACTGCTACCGCTTACTTCGCATCGCCCAACGATATCCCGGTCGTGCGTCGCAAAGTGTCAGAGGTCATCACTCGTTTTGGCCTCGACCCCCGCAGTCATGACGGCAAAGCCGTGCTTGCCGTACTGGAAACCTGGCCGCGCGACGAATTGTTCCAGTGCAGCCCTTCCGAACTTGTCGACTTCGTTCGTGGCGTCGTCAACCTCTACGATCGCCCGACCACGCGCGTCATGCTGCGTCATGACCCTCTAGGCCGTTTCTGGTCCTGCATGGCGTTTGTCCCTCGTGATCGCTACACCACCGAAGTCCGTCACCGCATCGAGGCGCTATTGACGCGACACTGTGGTGGCAGTGATCTCGAATCGCAGGTTCAGATCGCCTTGTCCAATCATGCGCGTTTACACGTGATGATCAGGGGCGGGGTCGAGAAACTCTCAGGAGCACAAATTGCCGCTCTGGAGCGCGAAGTCGCCGACGCCGTTGCCACGTGGACGGATCACTTGCGCACGACCTTACAAGGCGCGCTCGCACCGGCGGCAGCAGCACGACTCTTTCAGCGCTACGCAAACTTGTTCCCGTTGGCGTATCAAACAGCTGTTTCACCATCAACATCGCTGCAAGACATCAACGCGATGGAGCACTTGGCGAACTCGAGCGCCACGATGCACTGGCGCGTCCACCACCCCGAGCTTGATTCCCGGACGACACCAGCCCGTCTACATCTTCGTCTCGTACGACGAGGATCGAGTTTGCCGATCGCAGATCTGGTACCGATGTTCGAAAACTTCGGATTACGTCTGTTGGGCGAGCAATCTTGGATCTTGGGTGAGACGAGCTCGCAGAGGATTGCCATCCAAGACTTCGAAATCGAACTGAAGGCCGACGCCCAGTTCCAAGTCGAGGCTGACGGCAATCGACTCCTCGAGGGCTTGCAGTCCGTTCGCGACGGGTTGATCGATAACGACGGTTTCAACCGCCTGTTGTTGTCGACTCCGCTCGATATCCGCCAAATCAACGTGCTGCGCGCCTGCTGTCGCTACCTGCTGCAAGCGGGCATCCCCTTCAGTCAACGCTACATGGAGCGCACGCTGGAGTCGAACGCGGCCGTCACCCACGATTTGTACCAACTCTTCGCAGTACGTCACGATCCCAAGCTGCGCAAAGAGACACGCGAGAAAACCGAAGCGCAAATTCTCTCTCGGCTGGCGAAGCGACTCGACGGCATCGTGAATGCAGACGAGGATCGCATCCTACGAAGATTCCAGGCTGTCATCCTCGCCATCCTTCGCTGCAACTTCTTCCAGCGAGACCAAGACGGTCAGCATCGCCCGGTGCTGGCCTTCAAGCTCGATCCGAAGGTGATCCCCGACTTGCCGCTGCCGCGTCCACGTTACGAAATTTACGTGGTTGGTCCACGGGTCGAGGGCGTGCACCTACGCATGGGCGAGGTCGCCCGCGGTGGACTGCGTTGGTCGGACCGCCGCGAGGACTTCCGAACTGAAATCCTCGGCTTGATGAAGGCGCAGAACGTCAAAAACACGGTCATCGTCCCGGTCGGTGCCAAAGGCGGCTTCGTTGCACGTCAGCTGCCGAGTGGGCCGCGCGACGCCATCCAGGCCGAAGGCATCGCGGCGTATCGCCAATACATCAACGCCTTGCTCGATCTGACGGACAATATCGTCGCCGGTCGCCTTGCACCGCCCGTGAATCTTCATCGCCGCGATGGTGATGACCCTTATCTCGTCGTCGCCGCAGACAAGGGCACGGCGACGTTCTCGGATATCGCCAATTCAATCGCCGTAGAACGCGGTTTCTGGCTGGGTGACGCCTTCGCCTCAGGGGGGTCCGCCGGCTACGACCACAAAAAAATGGGGATCACCGCGCGCGGTGCGTGGGAGTGCGTCAAGCGACACTTCCGCGAGTTGGGTCGAGACATTCAGCGTGAGCCTTTCACAGTTGCTGGTGTCGGCGATATGTCCGGTGACGTCTTCGGTAACGGCATGCTGCTGTCGCAGCAGATCAAACTGGTCGCCGCATTCAACCATCAGCATATTTTCATTGATCCGAATCCCGATCCTGCCGCCAGCTTTGCAGAGCGAGCGCGTCTATTCGCACTACCCCGCTCCTCTTGGACGGACTACAACTCCCGCCTGATCTCCAAGGGTGGCGGCATCTACGAGCGTAGCGCCAAATCGATTCCACTCAGCGCCGAAGCACGCTCGATGCTGCGTCTCGATGCGACGTCGGCAACGCCGAACGAGGTCATCCGCGCCGTTCTTCGTATGCCGGTCGATTTACTTTGGAATGGCGGAATCGGCACCTATGTCAAGGCGAGTGACGAACCTCAATCCGCTGCTGGCGATCGCAGCAACGATGCCGTGCGGGTCGACGGCCGCGAGTTGCGCGCAAAAGTCGTGGGTGAAGGCGGCAATCTCGGCTGCACTCAACGCGGACGTGTCGAATACGCCCTCGCGGGCGGACGCATCAATACCGACTTCATCGACAATTCGGCTGGTGTGAACACCTCCGACGTCGAGGTCAATCTCAAGATTTTGACCTCCGCCATCGAATCACGCGGCGCCTTGCGCCGAGCAGAGCGCGATCGTCTGCTCGCGCGCTTGACTCAGGAAGTCACGAAGCTCGTCCTTCGCAACAACTACTTGCAGAGCCAAGCGATATCGACACTCGAGCTGCAGTCAGCCGCGCGCCTACCGGAATTGCAGAGCCTGATCAGGCACCTCGAACGCAAAGGCGAACTGGACCGTCAAGTCGAGAACCTACCGGACGACGAGGCACTGGCCGCACGTCGCAAACAAGGACTCGGCCTTACGCGTCCCGAATTGGCCGTCGTGCTCGCCTACTCGAAGATCTCGCTCTATCGTCAATTGATCGACACCGATTTGCCGGACGACAGCTACTTCGCCCAGGAAGTGGAACGATACTTCCCATCGGCCGTGACACAACGCTTCAGCAAGGACGTTCGGCGCCACCAACTCAGAAGAGAGATCGTCACCACGGCGGTGACCAACAGCCTAGTCAATCGCATGGGACCGAGTTTTGTTATGCGAGCGTGCGAGGAAACCGGTGCCTCGGCAGCCGACGTCGCTCGCGCCTACAGCATCGCTCGTGAGTTGTTGCAAGCGCGCGAAGTGTGGAGTGACATCGAAGCGCTCGACAATCGTATCCCGAGCGACGCGCAATACGCGGCTTACGCGGACACCGCCAGAACCCTGCGTCATGCCACGATGTGGTTGCTACGACGTCAAAGTAAATTAGTCGTGACCGACACGGTGTCCGAGTTGAGCACTCCGGTACGCGCCTATCAGCAGATCGTCCAACGCACTCTCAGCGGCGATCTCAAGCGCGAGTTCAGATCGACGGAGCAGCGTTACCTCGACGCAGGCCTGCCCGCAGCACTCGCGACTCGCTTGGCAGGCGGTATCTCGCGCGATGCCGCTTTCGATGTGGCCGAGCTCGCCAAACTGCAGAAGCGCCCTGTCGCTGCGGTTGCGGCCGATTGGTTTTCGATCGGCGAGAAACTAAAGCTCGATTGGCTGGGATCGCGAATCGACCGCCTGGTCGTGGATGGACCACTGCAGGCAATCGCACGCTCCGGACTACGCGAGGCCGTACGCAAACTGCAACGCTCGATCGTCACGGCGGTCGCGAAGCAAGACTACACGCGATGGTCGGCTAGCCGACGAGAAGCGCTGACACGCTGGGAACGGACGCTTGCGGACGTGTCGGCAGGTGGCTCGAGCGACTTCGCCGCCTTGTCGGTGTGTGTCGACAGCTTGCGCAGCCTCACCGACTAAGCGGCTCCACTAGTGTCGCGATTGGTTAACTGTCGCGATGGGTCTTCGTATGCATCGGCGTGCGGGCAGCTAACCACGCTGCCGCCACGATGCCGATGGCCAACGCCGACAGTTGCCAAGCGTAGTCCTCGGGGTGCTCCCAGAACTCGGTGAACCAGTGCCAGCGACCGCCGAGTTCGACGGCATTCCAGGCAATGATCGCCGTTGGAATTCCGTAGCGTATCGCGGTCGTCACGCGCCAAAACAACATCAGCCGCCGGAATAGATAAACCGCCCAGACGACGTTGAGGAAAAACACGGCGTAAGTCACCGGATGACGGTCACCCACGAAGTCCTTGTGATACAGAAACAGCAGAACCAGATAGAAAAACCAGATCACGTAGACGGTCTCGAGCGCCGTGATCGCGGCAAAATTACGCTCGTGATGCGGATTGGGTTTGCCGGTCTTCAGTTTGAGATGGCGTTGAAACCAAATAAAGAAATTGCACTTGGTTTCTTTGTTGAAAAGAAAGTAGACCAGTGTCGACCCCAGCACACCGATCGACGACATCATCACCAGATACTCGGCCTTCGTCGCAATGACACCGGGTTTGAAGGGATCCATCAAATCGGGAACACCGAGATCCTCACCCGACCAAACGAACGCGAATTCCACCCAGCCCGTCCACAAGAAGGTACCCGCCCAAAATCCGTACCACGTCGCCGACACCTCGTTGGGATGGCGCATGCCTAGCCAAAGCAAGAAGGCTCCCAATGCCCCGAGGGCGAAAGCCGACTCGAACACATAACCGGGGCCAGGCCAGATCTCCTCCATCATGATCATCACGGTGTGGCCGAGCGCCTGCACCACGAAGACGATCAAAAATGCCATCAAGCCGATGTAGGGTGGCCGATGGAGCCAGCTCTTCAAACCCCCGGTACCCGAAGTCGTAGACTCGAGATTCGCGCTCATGTTTTTCTCCCGCGATCTGACGCCGCGATGTGATCCCCGTCGCGTTCGAGTCTATGCCCGGGCAACGGACGAGAACAACAGACCCCTGTGCTAGCATCTGCGCCCTCGATTCCACCCCAAACTCGCGGGAGTACGGCAGAAATGGCGGGAAAACTGGTCCTCGTACGTCACGGTCAAAGCATCTGGAACGTGGAGAATCTGTTCACTGGTTGGACGGACGTCGATCTCTCGCCCCAAGGACGTATCGAGGCAGCCAATGCCGGCCGTGAAATCCAGAAGGCAGGCATCGATGTCGACGTCGCCTACACCTCCGTTCTCAAGCGTGCGATTCGCACGCTTTGGATCGTGCTCGACGAGATGGATCGGATGTGGGTGCCGATCGAAACGAACTGGCGTCTGAACGAGCGCCACTACGGCGCCTTGCAAGGTCTCAACAAGGCACAGACCGTGGCTGAACACGGCGAAGCACAGGTGAAAATCTGGCGCCGCAGCTACGACATCCCACCGCCGCCGCTATCGGTCGATGACCCGAGACATCCGCGTTTCGATGGTCGCTATGCGGGAATCGACCCCGCCCTGCTGCCGGCGACCGAGTCGCTCAAAGATACCTTGGCTCGCGTGAAGCCATTGTGGGACAACGGCATCGCACCGCAACTGCGCGCGGGCAAGAATGTGTTGGTGACGGCGCACGGCAACAGCTTACGTGCCATGGTCAAAATGCTCGACAACGTTCCCGAGCAAGAAATCGTCGAGCTCAACATTCCGACGGGCGTGCCTTTACTGTATGACCTCGATGCTCAATTGCAGCCACGTAGTCGCCGCTATCTTGGCGACCAGGCCGCGATCGAAGCTGCTGCCGAAGCCGTGAAACGGCAGACGGAAAAGCGTTAAGCCTTGCCCGGCGCCCAACCGTCGTAACGACCGCCCGACGCTTCCGCCAATTCGCGCAAGCGCTGCGAGGCGGCGCGGATCACCGGCACGTGCAGGTGCATCGCCTTGACCGCATGGACGCTGACCGGGTGCGAACCGCCCTCGGCTGATTCGCGCATCTCGATGGTGTAGCCATCGGCCTCCAACTGACCCGCCACCGTTTGGGCGGCTTCCAGGGTGGGCATGGCAATGAAAAAATCGATTGGCAGAGGCTGGAAGGGATCGATGCCGCCACGACGAAGTCGCTCGATCAGTTTCGCATCCCAATCATCCGCTCGATGGGTCGCCGTCCGGCGCACCTGATAAACGATGCGAGCCACCGCGATGCTTGCGGCAGCCACCAGAAACAGAACGAACCAATCCACCGCGAGCGCCCGTCACTCGTCCGGTGCGATGGTGACACGCAGCCCGTCGAGCGCGTCGGTCATATCGATCTGACACGAGAGGCGGGAGCCTTCCTTGTGATGCGCCAACTCCTCGATCAATTCACGCTCATCCGACATCGGTGCGGGAATCTTGGCCGCCCAGGACGGATCGATATAGACGTGGCAAGTCGCGCAGGAGCACATGCCACCGCAGATCGCCGAAATGCCGTACTCGAGTTCGCGCAGCGTTTCCATCAATTTGACACCGGCTCGAGCGGGAACGTCGTGCTCCACACCGTCGCGGTCGATGACCTTCAAAGTAGGCATTCGCTCATCCTGTGTTCGCTTTGAAACTGAGTGCCTAGTTTGCCTAGGCGTGGGACGCGTTTCCAGCGGAATGCGACGCTAGTGCCATCCAAACCCCGTCCAAGATGCGGCGAGCCTCGACCCACCAACTCAAGCGTCGCACTCGCTCTGCATGCCCACGACAACCTAGAGCGTCGAAAACATCGTTCGGCCACCAATCCGGGCGCGGCGCGGTCGCGTTCTGCGCCACCTGCCACTCCGCCTGCAAGACCGACGACGCGGTCAACAAACCCGCCAAGTCCTCTAGAGGGTGCCCTGCGTGCGCATACTCCCAGTCGATACAGATCAAGCGCCCATCCGCTCGGCGCAGCACATTGCCCGAGTGCAGATCGCCGTGTACCAGGCACGGGCGGAACTGCGATACCACGCCCTCCTGTGGCGCACTCTTTTCTGACTGAGTCCGAAGCGCGTGCCATCGAGGTTGCCAAGTCAGCCCTGCGTTCGAGTCGATCTGACTCAGCCTATCGAGCAACTCCTCGATGCGACCGCACACATCGAGCCTTGGAACGTCCGCCGCATCGAGACTGCGTAGCTGATCGAGCAGCGTCACGAGCAC
>JACCDX011752752.1_pt1 | contig 32247 bp, 31 predicted proteins | sample 7449681 | NCBI WGS metagenome assembly JACCDX01 (sample SAMN15323450, study PRJNA562643) | freshwater metagenome | isolation source: river surface water | place: USA:Blue River Watershed | collected 2017-08-18
AAAAACGGATCCATTTGTTGTAGACAAATATCCAAGTACCATGGAAACCAAAGACCTTCGTGATCAAGTCATTCGGACCATTCGGTCCACTGGGCTGTCGACCAGTTTGGCCCAGGAACATCCCGACACCTATGCATTCTTTCGCGCTCTCTTTCAGCGTCACCCCGATGCTGAACGAAAGCGTGTGGCGGACATTGTGGACATTCGGATTCGGAAATTTCCCAAGTCAAGGCAGCTCGAACCTCTGCCTGTGCAAGACCATCAATTCATGATTGTGTTGGCCGACGGGTCAGAAGACAGCATTTCCTGGTGGTCATGTGTGAATGCCCAGAAAGTGCCGATCGAGCGGCAACTGTATCGGGCCATGCGCCACGCCATTCAGGACCAGACCTACGAATACAAGCAGCGCAATCGGTATACGCCCTGCAACATCTGTGGAACCCACTCCAATCTCACAGTGGACCACGTCACCAAATTTCAGACACTCAAGAATACCTTTCTCCAGCTCCACCCCGACCACCCTACGGAGTTCGCACGCACTGACTGTGGACAAACCATCTTCCGGGAGGAAGACGCAGACTACTGCCTTGCGTGGAGGCGCTATCACTACAACAACGCAGTGTTCCAGATTCTCTGCAAGCCCTGCAACGAGAGCCTGGATGGCTATGGAGCCAATCACATTTAACGGATGATGCAGTAGATGTATGTATGGATATCGTTGTCGGCAAACAATTTTTGCGCTCCTCTCCCGACACTCGGCGTCGCTTGATTGCAACCATCGACACATACGTCACGCATGCGGCCTTCATTTCGCTGATTCGCCAGCTCAACCCCGACGATGCCAAGGGCGTGGAGACGACCCGCATCTGTCTGCAGCTTGCGCAGTTCAACAGCAACGCTGCCCTCTGGGACGAGGTCGAGCTCTGGCTTGGCTCCCAAAAACGGATTTATTCGTAGCAGACGAATATCCAAATACCATGGAATCACAGAGTCTTCCTCTTGGGGGCGGCGCTGCGGCGACTGCCCCAGAGAGTGTGCGTGTTCGAGAGCTGGACTTGATCCAGTCTGTATTGGAGAATCCGGAGGCCCAGAGGGGATTGGTTCGGTTGTATGCAATGAGTCAGTCGGAATGCAAGCGCAATGGTACGTGTGGAATGGAGATTGGGATGTACCGCGAGAAGGACCAAACGGCGCTCCTAAAGTTGTACCTGGGAGACGAGATGAATGTCAACATCGACAACACGCTCCCAGAGGACTTCTTGATTGGATCCCAGAAGGTCTCGATCAAACACTCGGCCAATAAGGTGGGAACTCCGTTCAAGGCCAAGTGGACGTCGGCTGACAAGTCTGTGGAGGAGGACATCGCTGCGATGATTGCAGCAGAGGATTCCTACTATCCTCACCTCCTTCTCACCTACATCGATGCAAAAGCAAAAACAATCACGATTGTGTGCATTTCAAGCGAGCACAACAAGCACACCATCAAGACCTTGGGTGCAGCCGCATTCAAGGTCCCCAAGGGGAATTCTCGGGGGATTGAATACTCGACGGCTGCGATGAAGATGTTGTTGAGTCAGCGGTGCTTCACAGTTGAGATTGCAGACGCCGATGTGGACGGAGGCGAAGACCCCATTCAGAGGCGGATGGCGCTTCTCACGTCTTGGGGATGCATTCCAAAATCTGATGCACCTTCCTCGCAATGAGGTACCCCAACAGAGGGGGAACTGCGTTTCCGATTGGTTTGTAGGCTTTACTTGTTTTTCGCTTGGGGTCTGCCAAGATACAGTCAGGGGGAAAGGTTTGAATCAGCGCAGCTTCCCGAACCGTCAATCGGCGTTCCGGCAAGTCGTCTTCTTCGTTCTCGCCTCCGGCAATGCGCCGGAACTCGATGTTCCCATGATGTTCCGCTCGCATTGTGGGCGCACATTCATCCAGTCGAATCTCTTTTTGCCCCTGTCCCTTTGCAAGACGAGCCGCTTTGGAATACACTTGTTGCGCTGGATCGCTCGACTCGTCTGGCTCGTCCAAGTGGGCAAAGTAGCACCGAATGGGACACGTGCGTCGATTCTCGTCGAGCATGTGCCAATCCTCCGGAAGGTAGGTTCGCTTGTCCGATCGGACTCCCAGAATGATCACACGCCAGCGTGTCTGTGGAATTCCAAACTCTTCGCATTTGATGAGCTGGTATGTAACATCATACCCAACTGCACTGAAATCTCGAACAATTGTCTCGATGGGTTTGCTCGCCATCGTGAGCAGCCCATTCACGTTCTCGGCGACAAACACAAGGGGTTTGATTCGACGAACCACTTCCACGTACGATTGATACAGCGTCCCTCGATCGGAGGCAAATCCCTGTCGTTTTCCGGCATGACTGAAGTCTTGACAGGGAAATCCTCCTGTAACAACATCGGCATGAGGAAATGCATAGGACTCTGCCAACAGATCGCGAATGTCTCGAAGGTGGTAATTGTGAGACCACCCATTCCAATCTGCGATGGCTTTGGCCTCGGGAAGAATGTCATTTTGAAACACGGTCTCAAACGGCAGTCGTTTGAGAACAACAAAGCCTTCGGGAGTTGTTGGAGCCTCAATATACTCAGGATTCACACTGTCTGCATGGACAACCACGGGTTCTGCAAATCCGACATCCATCCCGCACATTCCAGAAAACAACGACACCACTTTGTATTGCTTGGACGAGTCCATAGAGGCACGCTTGTCTCCGACCCGAGCATTCGTTTTTGGGACCCAACTGGCTCCCAAAAACGGATCGATGAGATGCAGACGAAATAGGAAATACCATGGAATCTCAACTGACTCCTCTTGGGGGTGGCGCTACGGCAGCTGCCCCAGGGAGGTCGCAGGCACAGGCCTGCAATGAGTATCTTGTTCGTGTTGCAGATGGAAGCAATCTGTGGAACAGTCGGAAGTACAATGTGTGGGGATGCAACTCTCAGACGTCGGTTTCCAAGGGATTCCTCCGCACTGTGAAGCCGGGGGATCGCCTTTGGTTCGTGCAGAGCAACTCGGGAGGGCGGATCATTGGAGTTGCCACATTCAAGTACCAGTCACCCCGGCTGCAGGGACCCCTGCTGTCTGTGTGGACGGACGAGGAGCTTGGGTGGACGGGGTCGGGGGGATGGGATACCCTGATCCACTATACCGACTTTTACGACCTGCAACGCTGCACTGGATTGTTGACGGAACTGAAGTATCAGGGCGGCTTCCTTGCCTACACCCCGTCACGGTGCCCACTGGTGAACCTTCCGCAACTCTATCCATTCATCGTCCAGCTTGCCGGTGCAACGAAAGCCGAGTAAGCGTGCATGTGAATGAGTGTGTCGATCATTTTTGCGTTACACCGAACTAATAAACTCCCAGTTCAGGTACTCACAAATCTTCTTCCAGATCTGATCGTGCGCAATCAGTCGATCGCGAGACTTCAAGAGTGGGAAAAATGCTTTGTACTGATCGAGCTCTAAGAGTTCAAAGAATTTGTAGAGAATGTAGGAATAGCTCAAGAAGTTCGTGCGGTCGTCGGGACAATACAGTAAAAACGGAGCTTGAATCTCCTGGAACATTGCACGGATTTTTTCTTCGATTTCGGGGGTAATCGTCGGAGGTGGATTTCCATTGAGGCGAGAGAGAATGTGCGCCCGATGTTCGTAATACTTCGACCGTCCCAATTTCTTCAGAATCTGGCGGATGTCCTCTTCCCCCAGATTTGCGATGTTGTCGATGCGACGCTTGCGGATTTCCAGGATGACTTCGTGCATCACGTCCTCTGGAATGATGGTGGATTCTTTGGCCTGGAACTGATTGAGAATCTCATTGAGGTGATTGATCTTTTTGTACGCATAATTGTTGCGCTCCTTGGGCGGATCACGAAAGCTCGGGAAATCCGACACCACCAGTGCGTACTCTTCGGATCCACATTTGGGACACACCAAAATGCCTTCCGACGAGATCTCCTCTCGAGCCGTGTTGCACGCCACGCAATGTTCAGTCAGTTGTTGGGTAGCCTCAGGTCCTGTCGACAACTTCATGCGCTGGACATACTCATCAAACATCTGTTTGCGAGTGGGACCCACAGGTGCATTGGACGCTCCTCCAAAGAATTTCAAAAAGGTGTTGGCGTCCTGGGGATTGGACGACGCAACGGCCGCAGCGGAATCCTGTTTGTTGTAGTAGTCCATCAGGATGTCCATGTTTTTGAGGTAGTAGTCCTCCACTGGATTCCCATGGGCAAGTTCTGCATCAATCTCTCGCATGCGAGCCTGGAGTTTGGACGCCTTGACCACAGACTCCAGATCATTGGATCCATACAACGCCGAAATCTCCTCTTGCAGTGCATTCCGTTCGATGTGAAGCCGCTCCTGCGCATCTGACAGATCACGAAGAGACTGGACCACGTCTCTGTGTACCGAATCCAATGTCCCAGTTGTCGACGAAGAATTGGGTGTTTCACGAACCTTGCGGACGCGAAAGACGTCCATTTATGAATTCTCTTACTTGGTTCATGTAGACTGTATTTTGGAACATGCACGGACGTTGCCGTTTTACAATCGCCACCATTCCATCGACCGGCATGTTGAAATTCTTGCAGACATAGGCCAGTGCAAGGCTTGCGCTTCGATTGATGCCCGCTTGGCAGTGAACATAGACCGTTCCAACCCCCTCTCGCAAAAACCGATGCATTGTCTCCTCAAATGTCGCAAACCAATCCAGAATGTTGTGCTGGTATGAATCGTGTGCATTCAAACACACATATCGATCCGGGTACCGAGTCCGAAACCAGTCCGGAGAATCATTCTCATAGGCACAATTGATAACGTGAGTGATTCCTCGACCCGTCGCAAAGCGAGGCGTCAACAGAATACCGGGTCCCACGAGAATGCGCGTATGAAAATAGGCAGGGGGTTGTCGAATATGGTCGGGAATTAGAATCATTGTGTTTTACTCCGGTTTGTGTCTATACGAAATTACCCAAGGAATCCAGTGAGGAAGGTGTTGAGGAAGTTTGTGAGAACCACGGTGGCGACTCCAAGGACAGCGGCACCCGTCCAGCTCACGACGCCTCCTGACGTGTAGGCATTGGGGACATACTGCAGAAGAAGGTTGCGGGGGGTCGACAGCGACACAATGGCTCCGGCGAGGAAGATGGCGATGTAGAGAGTCGTGTTGGAGGCAATGAACCGGAGGGCGGGGAGACTGGGCTTGAAACTCGGGGCCATTGCAGAGTGTCCGGGGGTCGGAACACTCGGCATCGGAACAATCGGAGGCTGGGACTGCGGCCCCTGTGGGGAAGGAAGGAGGGCGTCAAGAGAGGTAGCGTCGTCCATTGTTTTATAGAAACGAAGAGGTTTCGCAATTGGCGTCTTCCACGCGATATTTGTAGCATTTTCCGTCGACTCGCACAACTTTGTCGACCATCTCCTTCAATGGAAGAGCGGGTGTGCGATAGGCATCGTAGGCCCGATGAAACAACAGCACGGAGATCCCCAACCCAATCACAAACGAGAAAAACCCAGAGGCCTTGGTGAGGGCATTCGAGATCCGTTCGGTCGTGACGAACTGCATTATCTAGTCGCAAGCAAATTCAGTGACTCTGGTTCAGCCGTACAAGGGACCTCCTCCGAGACGAAGCGAACACATCCCACGTCCGTGTGAAACGGCGTTGCATCATGGGGTTGAGGGAGTGTCTTGATCTTGCGCGACGGAGGAACAATCACTGTCGAAATCAACATTCCGACGATGACTCCCGCAACAAGCCAGCGAGGTTCAAACATCCTTTACTGATTCCTTCGGAAGATTCTTGACGAATTCATCAAGGGCCGACATTCCAAAGGCAATGAAGTATCCGGAATAGGGAATCAGCACGGCCACTGCCGTTCCGACATACTTGAGGATCACATACCCCGCCTCCTTCAAACTACGCCAGGCAACGAGAATCGAAAACGCATACACAAAGGTGGCCAGTGCAATTCCCAACCACTTCACGAGTTCCAGAACCGTTCCTCCCACCGTCACATTCAGTGCCCCTGGATCGACCTTGAGGTCAGGGAACGCCGCAGCACCTCCCTTGGGCGCTCCCAATTTGAACGTCTGTCCCTCGGGAATCTCTGCAACCTTCACCTGTCCATTCTCAACGTACGTCACCCGAAGCCGACGTCCTTTGATGATGCTTTCGACGCCCATATTTTCCGTTCGCTTCTCTTGCAGGCGCTGGGCTTGAAACTCTTGCCCTTTGATTTCAAGACAAATCTGATCCGATGTCCCACCGCAGGCCTGTTCGGCTTTGGACTGGGCGTCCTTGACTTCACTGTCGTCGAGCTTGACGGAGGCTCCTTTCCCGAGCACAGGAACCAAACTTGAATTGACGGGAACATCAATGGATCCTTTGGACTTGATAAGCTCGGCCAGGGTGCCCGTAATGTCGGTATTGCTTCGTTCGTCTCCAAACGTTGCGCTTCGGATCTGAATCGCCATTGTTATGATGCAAAGACGAGATTGCCGAGGCCAGAGACGATGCGCAGGAAGTTCGTGGCCTCCACGTACACACCCACATTGTAGGTGTACGTAAAGATCACATTGTCGTTGGTCTGCACCACTGTAAGAAGTTCAGAGGGGTCATACAACGACACCTGGGCAGCTGGAATTACAACGGGATTGGGAGTGAAGATGGAAGACTTCAAGACGCAGACAATGTTGCCTCCGCCTGGAGTGGTCGGAGCCACGCTCTGGGGCAGTGGCTGCTGCAGTGTGACACGTAGGACAACTTTGTTGAATACACTTCCATTCGCAGCACCCGACGGCTGGTACTGGTCATGGTTGAGTGCAAACGAGTACATGTAGACACCCGGAAGTCCAGGGGTCTGTCCGGTTGTGTGGCGATACATCTGAAGCAACGAAAAGTAGGGAATGGGTTTGGTCTGGAATCGCTCCTTGCCGTCAAACATCAGCACGCCATCGACGACGGAATCCCGAGGGTAGATCGATGAAACCTGTTCCTGCCCGGACGAATACAGTGCCGTTGGAACATTCGTGGAAATGGCCGTCCAAGGCGCACGACTGGGAGTGGTCCAGTTCGTGTAGTTGTCCCAGTCGTTCAAAAGCAGTCGGTCCGATCGCTGGGATGCAAACACGATGCGCGTCACCAGATTGAACATGGGAATTTCCAGATCCGTATTGCCTCCAAATTGACCCTCTTTGTTGACGTAGCGAACTGTCTTAATGAGGACAGCCGTGTCTGCGATTGCGATTTGGTTCCACTCCGTCTCAGTAAGGTAGATGAAGTTTCCCTCCAGGTATGGATCGGGGAAAAACGTGGTCAACGCAGGATTGCTGGGAGCCCCCGCTGCGGTCGGAGGAGACAAGAAGAGCTTGAGTGCAGTATCGTCATCGTTGGTGGGCTTGATGCGCTGACCAAATGTAGGGCGAATGGGATTCGTGTCGATGACCGTGTACAAATCGTTGATGTTTCGCAACGTCACGTTGACGTAGACGTCTGTATTCTGAAGAGCTGCCAGCGGCAGCGCAAGTCCCGGGTTCTCGCAGAACCAGAAATGCAGAGGAATCACCAGTTGACGGCTCCGAATGCTCGGCTCTGGAACCGTCGTATTTGGAGATGTCGTGGGAGTCGTCAAGGGCGTGATTGCATGAGGATACTGCCCATGACGATCGTAGGCATTGGCCGGATCATACAGCTCGGGGACATTTCCAACCATCTGGTCGACAATCTGACGCTTGTTCTGGTCATGTGTCAAGTACGAATACATTTTCAACCATTCACCCCGAAGCCTCTGGATCACCTGGCCATTGAACGTGATGTCGATGTGATCAATCAGGTTGTATCCGATGTTGGGGACCCACTGGAATTCGTATCCAATGGAATTGGACGCCAGCGCAGACGATCCGTATCCCGAGGGAACGCTCACAGTGTTCTTCAGAGGCGACCAGATGTCGGGGAGTGTGAGAATCAGGTAGGTATCGTGCAGAAGCTGGGAATACCGGTCAATTCGACACGAAAGCGTGCGAGTTCCGGTTGCAGAGAACTCCAGATTGGAGCTCGAAAAGGTCATACGAATGGACTCCATCGCAAAGTTCGTATGACGCCGATAGACAGCCCGAAAATGAGTCATGGAAGGATTTCCATTGACCAATTCATTTTGAGCACCCACGCCCACCAGTTGCATTAAGCCTCCGGGCATCTTTGTATTAAGCAAGCTCAAATCTTTAATTTAATTTTTCGAAGATCGCATAGGCACGACCCAATAAACAGAAACCGATGAGTTGTGATAGAACAAGGCAACACATCGAGATGGAATCCTCCATACTCTCTTACGAGACAACAGTTGTCGCACGCACACCAATCGGCCGGAGCGTCTGACGATTGAGGACATCCTTCCGGTTGACCGTCTGGAAGGTTCCCGGAGCTCCGGTTGCGGTCGAGCATCCCGTGCACCAATTCGAAAATGACGCAGTCCCCGGAACACTTCCCCACGCACTGACGCTGGGAATCACAAACCGCTGCCGAGTCGTGGCGTTGTTTCCCACCGTGCTCAGCCACACGCTGTTGTGCTTCTGCTCCTGGGGAGGAGGCGTGCTGTAGAATGACTTCGCAAGGATCTGTCGCTTGCGACGAGTCAAGTAATCTTGCGCGGAATTCACCTGCATTGTGTCTAGGCAAGAAGGATTTATAGGCGAGCCGTCAAATCTATTCAAATGCGGTTCCTGCTTGTGAGTACGCATACAGACCAGACCACCGGGTATTCCAAAGTCGCCCACAATCTTCTCAAGCAGTTGACGACTCTGGTTCCCAAGATTAAGGTGTTTCATTTTGGATTTCAGAGACATCCCAATGCTCCTGGAATGCGCAAGGCTCCGGAGGGAGTCATTCAGTATGATGCAGCCGCCAACGAGGATCCCAAGGAGGAAGGATTCGGGTTCAACAAGATTCACGACTACATCGACATGGTCAATCCCGATGTTGTGATGATTTACAATGACCCACTCATCGTCTACAAGTTTATCGAGGCCATGAAACACGACCGTGCGTCGTCTCCGTACAAGCTGTGGATCTACATCGATCAGGTGTACGAGGGAATTGCACAGCCTCTCATGGACAAGATCCGCGACCATGCCGACAAGGTGTATTGCTTTTCGGAGTACTGGAAGCAGAAGCTTCTTGGATATGGACAGTTTCAGGACGTGAGTATCCTTGAGCACGCAGTGGATTCTGCCATCTTTCATCGTCTGCACCCGGATGTTCGCAAGGGGGTTCGGAAGTCGTTGGGAATTCCAGAGGATGCGATCGTGTTTCTCAACGCCAATCGCAACAGTCAACGCAAGCGACTGGACCTGACGATTGCAGGGTTTGCTCGTCTGCTCGCACAGGCACCCGAGAATCCGTATTACCTCGTTCTCGTTACGAATGTAAGTCCTCAATCCGGGGCCTATTACGATGTGTCACGCATTTTCCTTCGCGAGGCTTCAAAGTTGGGACTTCCCAATCATATGATGGTTCGGTTTGTGGTGGTTGACTCGGCGCCTCCCAACATCATTCCAGACGACGGAATCAATCAGCTCTACAATGCATCAGACATTGGAATCAATACATCCGACGGCGAAGGATTCGGACTCTGCCAGCTCGAGCACATGTATACGGGTGCCCCCCAGGTTGTGACGGCCCTTGAGAGCTTTCGAACATTCTTGAATCAAGATGTCGCACGGTTCGTTCCTCTCAAGGACGATGTGTACTCGCCCGCTGCGATGCCCCTGGGAGGATGGGCCCCAAGCTTTGCGGTGGCAGATGTTACCGAGGCGATGAAGAGTGCTGTCGACAATCTGGACAGTCTCCGCAAGAATGTGGCATCGTATTCCTTCAAGACCTGGTCGAAGGTCTGTGATATGTGGCTGGAGGATGTCTTGAGCGTCTAAGGAAGCAACCACCGAAGCTGCGTTGGCGTCACCAAATCGCCGACGCGCAACAGACGCTGGTTGTCTTCGAACGCTGGACCATCAAACACTTCCCGACTCACCGGATCCAACAAAAACACCATGCCTTTGATCGACACCTTTTGCAGACGACGATGTTTGGTTGTCCGATTTCGGAGATAGGATGCATCCAAGTCATCTGTCTTGATGCTGGGCTTGAACGCCAGGTCTTCTCCCGCAACCGTACTGTCGAACCGCATACAGGTCAACACTGGAGTTTCGCGACTATGAAGTTTCCGATGAACTTCACAGTCGACGGCTGCTTGTTTGAGAAGCGTGGAGACACGCTTGTTTGTGATGTCCTTCTCGTACGAGATATTGTAGAGGTATTCGTCTGTGGTCAAGAACGCCTCCACAGGATCCCCTGCAAATCGCTTGGTGGCCATATCGGCTCGGCGAACCAACACAACGTTGTTGGATCCCTCTGTCGATTTGGCTTGGTCCTCCGTGAAGACGCTGAGATAGAAACTCACTCGAACCGTGCGCTGATCTTGCGGCAATCCCGCATGCGAGCAAATGCGAACGGCACGCCCAATGACCTGGTCGTGACGCGCAGGATTCCAATGGGGTTCCATGATGTGCACACGGCGGACATTCAACAGGGTAATTCCTTCTGCACCAGCTGACGATGCCATGACCAAACACAGAAGTTTCTTGCCACGCGCCTCCACGGACGCTTTGAGACTCGCAGGGAAATCGCGAGAATAGGACCCATTGAAAATCTGACGCATATACTCACGCTTCTCTGCGTCATCCCCTGCCTTGGCGCCTGCATAAAACGCATACGCAGGTTTCTTGGAATCCATGGTTGGATCTTCCACCCACTGATTGGCCTGCTTCACAATCTTGTAGGGCTGCCATCCATTCGCATCCAGAATGGCCGAAAACACGCCCAGACCTTCCAATTCACGATACTGTGAATACACGAACTGATTGGTCCATTCCTCGCCGGTTCCCATGGTTTCCTTCACATTCTTCAGCATGCGCAGCAGTTTGGGACTGAACGTCTTCAATGCCGTTTCGGAAAGATACCGATTTGGATCCTTGCGAAGTGCCTCCAAGATTTTGGTCTTTTCTGGGACTGCATCTTCGCTCTGGGCATCGACATTCTCATCGCTTGCTCGAAGGTCTTCCGGAATTGCGTAGTTGCACGCCAATCGAGAATTCACACGAAACGTTTTCATTTCGTTGTCCTCTGTCGCAACCGTCGCACGACGTTTGTTCTGTTGAATCTCCGCAAAGCGCACCTTGAGATAGAAGTTGAATTGGTCAGCCGACATTGGGACCATCTCAAGCATCTTGTCGTTGTCCACAACCTTGGGAAGCATGCGATCATCGGCGCCTTTGAAGTAGGAGACCAATCCCTGAATGCGACGCATGAACAGATTGGGATTCTTGATCTGCAAGCCATCCAGGAACATCCCTGCAAATTCATCGTAGTTGGTGGGCAGGCATTCCAACTTCTCCACTGTGAGTCGTTCGACCGCCAATTCGGCGCCTCCTACATCGGTTTCAAACTGGGACTTCCATGTCGCAACCCATTCGGGAGCTCCGGGGATATACTGCAAGTCATTCTTGTATTGCACGGCAATGCGATCTCCTTTCTCGTTGTACACACTTCGGAAATGAGGAGGATTGCGAGTGATCATCAAATACTTCTTGATGGTTTGAAACTCCACCGTGTCGATGTCGGGAACCTGGCGCAGAACACTCCGCATCTTTTCCTCATCCCACGTGGGAATGGACTTGATGGGAATCACAATCCGATCGATGGGTCCTCGAACCAGATTCATGAGATAGGCGATTTCGTTGGCCCGGTTGATGACGGGTGTGCCGGAGAGGGCGACCACTTTGCAGTCAACGGCGTTGTAGAGGAGGTCGTAGAGCTTGCGTGCGATGTCGGACGAATTGACGATTCGCGAGATGAAGTTATGAACCTCATCAATGATCACGACATTGCCTGAATACGGATTCGAGCCATCCAGAGGGACATACTTGTCGATGTTCGCAGACGACAACCCGTTGTAGCGAATGAAGGTGAATCGCTGCTTGAGGATATCGTCAAATTGAGCGGAGATGGTGTCCTGGGCTGTTTTGGGCAGTTTCTTGAAATTGGGTTCCTCTCCGGGGATGGTCGTAAAAAACATCCCCGTGCGATCGAGGAAGCTGTCCGACAATCCGAGTCGCTTGGCGACGGCTCGTGTGTCCTCCGACAACGCCTGTTGCCTCCAGTGTTGATCGTACATGTAGAGTGGAGCGCCGCATGTCAGCAGTTCCCCACGGTAGTTCTCCTCGAGAGAGGCTGGCAGCATCACAACAATCTTGCGAGTGGTCAACAAGGATTCCGCCACTGCAATCGACGAACATGTCTTTCCAGATCCCAGACCGTGATACAGCAAGAGTCCACGGTAGGGAGTCTCGGCCGACAGATAATCGCGAACGATTTTTTGATGGGGCAACAATTCACGAGTTCCCGAGTCCCGTTGCAGGCACAGGTCGACATCCTTGTCTTCCTGCGTTGTTGGGGCGGGTGTGTATTTCAGAAACATTCGAGCCACTGCATCGGCAAATGCCTTGCGATTTGGAAGGACGTAGGGGCGAGCCATTGTTTTTCGCTGCGATTTGATAATGGGAACAGTGACACGGAAAAACTACCGAACAATGATGGTTGCTGTCTATCTGTTTTTGATGGCGGGGTTTCTGTACCTCAAGCCAAGCATTGCCTTTGGGCGTGAGGGACGGATTCGTCCGTTTGGAACACAGGATCGAGAATCCACAGTGTTCCCTCTTTGGTGGTGGGTGTTTGTGATTGCAGTGGTGTCGTATGCCGTCACGGTGTATCTGTCTGGCTTCCGAATTTAACGACGACGACGGCGTCCACCCGACGAGCGTGCAAGGAGAGGACCCGTTGCCGTTCCCACTCCCATTCCCTGTCCCGCCGCACCTGTTCCGGCGTTTTCCACAAGCTTTCCGACCATGAACCAGGGGACGAGTGTTGGAGGTTCACTTCGCAGTGTCGGTTCCACCATATGGGCTTGCGGCGAGGGCGTGCTGATGTAATACGCTGACTTGGGAGTCATATCCACGGGACCCCTGTAACACACAATCTCATTCGCAGCAAAGGTGCGTGTCTCGGACCGCATCGATGAATCCGGAAACACACATCTCTTTCCGTACGGAATTGTGCCATCGCCGAATCCTCCACGCCGGGTCTTGCGGCGCCCCCGGGTCTTCCGAACCTTGCGGCGTGACTTGCGACCTCCCTTTTCCGGACTCTGGGCCTCAAACGTAGCATCCTTGTCGATTGGAAGCTCTACAGGCGGATTTTTCATCTGGTGTTTAATAATCATATTCTGGGTCGCAAGCTGCGCCTTCTGGGCAGGCGTTGCATTCTTCATCAGCTCGCGCTGTTTCTTTTCCAGCTCATCCAACTCTGCCTTGGTAGCTCCGCTCATTTATATGTCTGTTTCAAAATTTAACGACGGCGGGTGAGCCGATGACGAGATGTGCGCTTCTTGCCGCGGGTCTTGCGCTTCTTCTTGCGCCCACCAGACGGTGGTTGCGGGTCCTCGTCTCCTCCCGCACCAATATACGCCTGGATTGCATTGTCGAGTATCTGTGCTCGTCCTCCGTGCCCGTAAATTCCGATTGTACCGTCGTTTAGGAAAAAGTAGTCAACGGCTTCCCCATTTATCACAAACCCCTCTTCTTCGTTCTCCCCGTCCTGCCACCCAATCCCTGCTGTGGCAAGATGCTGAATAAACGCTCGCCTGAACCTCCGATTTTCGCCATTTCCTCTCGTGAGTTGTGCAGCGGTTGCTGCGGGTATAATAAGGTCGAACGGGGCCGCCATTTGTGTATTGGTATTAAAACTTTTACGCACCTCATATGTCTGTTTCAAACGTTTCCAGAACAGTGCGGAGTTCGTCCAGCATCGCCAGTCGTTCCACGTGGTGTGGACGCACAAGCGCTTGGGCTTCGTCAAACGTCTTCCATGCAATTCCCGAGATCTCTCGGCGTTGCATTGGCGTCATCTTCTGCTTGAGATCCACCAGATTGGGGTTCTTGAGAAGCGCTACGAAATACACATGTCGATACCGAATGCCGTTGAGTCCCGTAAAGGTTTCTTCCAGCCGAATGTTGTTGAGAATCGAGTAGGCCTCACGTGAAATATTGGTCTCTTCATGAAACTCTCGCAGTGCACAGTCAAGGTCCGATTCTCCACGCATACGACGTCCCTTGGGAAATCCCCACTCGGGTTCTGTATACATCGACAGGTTTGTCCGCATCAACGTGACACGATCGAGTGAATAAAACCGCTCTCGTGAGACAGCAAAGTCGGGGGAGGAACGATCGTCTCCCCAGAGCATTCGCCACAAGGTTTCAAATGTCTCTGTTGCAATGAGTGCCTGTTCTTTCAATGTCATGTTCTTGACGAGCGTTCCGATGTACGGTTCGTTTGTCGGATCATACTTGCCTCGCATGAACTCTGCGAAACTCATGCTGTCCTTCCGCCGAATCATAAGAATGTTGATGTTGGATGCCGAGACAGGGATTGACTGCGAATCGACGAGCAGAATTCCACATGACAGTACAGGATCTTTGCAGGTGCGAAACAGATGACCTTTTCCTCCACAGTTGTTGCAGTACATTGTTGTCGGTTGAGGACCAGTTGGCCGTTTTTCCATTGTGTAGAAGAAGGAGTTTCGTAAGAAAGTTCCTTCCTTAACATAAATGGGAGTCTGTGGTTCAAAACCAGCCACTCCGGCTGCGGTACCCGCGCCCGTACCCACGGCACCGGGAAACGCACCCATCGACCGGTTTAGTGGATTTCTAAAGTCGATTACTGGGTCGAGTCCGACAACCTCCACAACGCCGACGACAGGACAGAGTTCGACCAACATCCTGAAGGTTATAACAACCGTCCTGGGGGCGGCATTTCTTCTCCTTCTCGGGATTGTGACCTACAATTACATTCGCCGGACGCAGGGTATGACGGAACTCAAGCTCTGGAAGGACACCTCCTCTGGAGACCAAACACCATTGCCGGTCGATGGAACCACGAAGTACACCATTGAGGCCAGCAAGGTCCCCGTTGGTGGAGGCATGGACTACGGCATGCAGTTCTGGATGTTCATCAAGGATTGGGATTACAAGTTCTCGCAAGAGAAGCAGGTTCTCAAGCGTGTCCAGGGCAATGTCGCAAGCCCGTCTGTAACGCTACACCCGACCGACAACACACTTCAGGTTCGGGTTGCACTGTACCCCACGAACACCCAGGGAGCCAGCCCAACGGGAGACTCCTTCACCTGCACAGTTGAGAACGTCCCACTTCAGTCGTGGTTCTCTGTTTCGATGTCTGTCTTTGGGCGCAACCTGGAAATTTACATCAACGGTCGCCTCGTGAAGTCGTGTGCACTGCCCGGAATCCCCAAGCCAGTGTCTGGAGACGTGATCATTGGCGACGGTGGGGGGTTCTCGGGATCCATCTGCAACTTCCACAGCTATTCGTCGATGCTCAGTCCCGAGGATGCCCAGTCGTTCTTCGCAGCCGGCACAGGATGCCAGGCACCGACTCCCTCGGCCGCCAAGGGTGTGGACAAGGACTCCATTTTCGTGACCATCTTTGGATACACCTTCCGGTTTAGCACGCTCGACAAAACTGGAAAGGAATTAAGCAGTTATACCTTGTAAGAGGCATGAAGATCCTGCTGAAGTGTCCAACTCGGTCACGCCCTCGTCGTGTCTACGATACGCTTGCGCTGTACATTCGGCTGGCGTCTCGGTTGGATCTGTTGGGAATCGCCGTGTCCTGTGATGAGGACGACACAACCATGGGAAATGTGACGAATCTCGAAGGGCTGCTGTCTCGGTGTGCCTGGAGTCGGATTTTCCGAAGCCCCAACAAATCCAAAATTGAAGCCTGCAACGCCAACATGTGCGACATTGATTGGGATTGGGACATTGTGGTTCTGGTGTCCGACGACATGGTTCCAAAGATTCGTGGCTACGACGAAATCATCCGCAGCCACATGATGGCTCGGTTTCCAGACCGCGATGGAATTCTGTGGTGCAACGATGGATGCCAGGAGGACAAGCTCAACACGCTCTGTATCTTTGGCCGACAGTTCTACGACCGACAGGGATACATCTATGCTCCCGAATACAAGAGCTTCTTTTGCGACACCGAACTCACCGATCAGTGCCGAACGATCTACAAGGACAAGTGTCTGTACATTCCCTATTGCATCATTCAGCATGAACATCCTGGAACTGGATTTCCGCAGACAATGGACAAACTGTACCAGCACAATCAGACCTTTTGGAATCAGGATATGTACACCTACATTCGCCGAAAGACATATGCCTATGATTGGTCTGTGCTCATTCCAACCATTCCTGGTCGCGAGGCATCCCTGCAGTCTCTGTTGACATCGATTCGAGAGAAGGTCACTCGTCTTTGTCCTGACCTTCGGGTAGAATATTGCATCAAATTCGACAATCGGGAGCTGAGTGTCGGAAAGAAGCGAGATCTTCTGCTGCAAGGAGCTCAGGGAAAGTACATGGCCTTCATTGATGACGATGACTCCATCACAGACGCCTACATTGAAGACGTGGTCGCAACCATTCAGGGCTCCTATCCTGCAATGCGGCTTCGAGGGCAGATTGGTCCCTATACCTTCACACACAGCCTCGACAACAAGCTCACGGATCCAATGGTGGTTGGAGATGTCTTTCTGCGTCCTCCCAATCACCTGAACCCAATGCTTACAGACATTGCGAAACTCATACGGTTTGGAGATGCAGTTCGAGGGGAAGATCTGGATTGGACAATTCGCCTTGCAAAGACCAGATTTCTTACACACGAATACAAATCAAATTCAGATCGCATCCATTACATTTACAACATTGGGTCTCGAATCATCAACGAGGGAACGCTTGAAAATCAGCGCCGCACAAGTTACGAGACAATGTTGAAGATGGTATGGACTCCGAACAGGGCGGTTCTCCCCTCAAGTGGAGAGACGCCACGTGGTCCAATTCTGCGGCTTGGACCGCATGGGTTTGTTTCTAGATAAACAACAATGGTGATTCTTCCGCTTGTCGCACTGCTTGGACTCATTGCCCTGTTTGTCTATTTCTATTTCTACAGCAAACCCAAGGACGATACAAAGTACATCTTGGCTGGAACCCAAGCTGGAAACGTAAAGTCCTCCCAACAGCTCGGACTTCCGCTCTCGATGAATGAGCCAGAAGGACTCACGTTCAGCTACTCGCTGTGGTTTCTGGTCCGTGATTTCAACGTTGGGTATGGAACTCGTCGCACGATTTTGAACAAGGGCAATTGTCCCGGAATCTACATCGATGCAACCCCGACTCCACAGAATTCGCTGACGGTCGCAATCAAGACACACACAGGAGTGGAAACGATCTTGATTCCCAACATTCCTGCCTTGAAGTGGATGCATCTGGCCGTGGTGGTCAACCAGCAGAGTGTGGATGTCTACATCAACGGAACCCTCCGGCAGCATCATACGCTTGGACAGCTCCCCGATCAAGTAGAGGATGCGCCAGTTGAAATTGGTGGAGAGTGGGATGGAGTCGTTGGACAGGTTGCCTATTACCCCCGGTCTCTGTCCTACAACGAGATTTACACGCTCGCATCCGCAGAGCCACCCCCGTATCAGGATCGTACGGTTGGAAAGAAGAATTACTTCGATATCTCCTGGTACATTGGACGTTTAAATTCTGCCTAACCAGTAAATGAGCGCAGGAGGACAACGTGGAATTGATGTCTCTGGAAGCACAACCTACCAGGTGCAAACTGCAAGCGATGCGACGTATCGGCAGCGCGTGCGTCTTGTGTATCAAACATTTGCCTCCACAACTGGAGCCAATGCCTATCAGAATCAAACCCCAAATGCCTACGCATCCTACATTGATTTTCTCACGGGGTACAAACAGGGGTGTGCGTCATGCACAGGTCTTCCCTATCAGGCGACCTTGACTAGGTTGTTCCGGTCCTAGCCCTGCGAGTTCGACGAAGTGCATTGCGAATGCGCTTGCGTTCGGTCACAGGCGCAGATGGATTGTATGTAAAGAAGTATCGCAAGAAATCAGCCGACAGCCGATTCTTGGACAATTTCTGATAGAGACTCGCCTTTTCCTTGCGCATATCCACAAGTGTCTTCTGCTCTCCCATGCAATCCATTGGCGTTAAGAGTTCAAACCGACGCTTGGGTTTGTGGTCCGCCAAATCGACAAGTCGTTGGGCAACACAGAGGATGCTTTCGATGTTCGACTGCTTGGCCGCTGAAAAGACATAGGCAAAAAAGAACTGCAAAATCGTGGGAATGGACGCCACTCGGATTCCACCCACTTTGTGATACGAATGGCACGCCGTGGTTTCGTAAAACCGCAAGTACGCCGTGCTGTCTTTGGGTTGGTTTGGGAGATGAACAAAATACAGCGGAGGCAAGATCTCTGAGCCTTCGTGCAAAAACACATCCATGCCTTTCGTCAACCGCTCGATAGTTTCCTTGGTGGCCAACAGCGTCATTGGAAGCGTCCATTCTTGACGCAAATGGGTTTCGGCTGCATTCACGCCCAGCAAGACCACGTCTTCGGATTCCAGGAGTTTGCGAACCTGTTTCTTCAACTCCTTTGGGACTGTGGAATGCGCTTCTGCCTCCTCTTTCTTGCAGACGATTGGATAGTGTTTGTTGAGAAGCTGCAACCGGGTATACACTTTCGTCCATCGGGAGACATCTCCCCGCGGACGAGACAACTCCAGGTACATCGACATGCGCAGAAAGTCGGGGGTCACATAATGAATGTCGCCCTTGACAAGGTTCGAATCCCAGAGTTTTTCAAAGATCTCCGTGTCCAATTCCGTGATGTCGGCAACTCCCTCATAATCTGCGAACACCTTGAAGGTTCCCAAATGAACCCCTGGTTTCACTTCAATGTTCTTGATTCCGGCTGCTGAGAGCTTGTTGGCCAACCGCATTGCATGTTCCTGGGGAGTCTCACTGAAAAAATCGTAGTCTGGAATGTCGACCTCCTTGTCGTAGAACTGGTCTTCTTTGGGAAGAAGGTTGTTGATTGCAGTGCCTCCGTAACAAAGCACTCGGTGTTCTTTCAAAAATGATTCAACAACCGACAAGGCCGTCCGCACCAAGGGGTCGGCAGCCGCCCGCCTGTTGTTTTCGGTCTCAAGTTGAGACACGATTGTTTCCAGTTGTTCCATTGTTTAAGGTCCAGAAAACGAATTCGTTGAAAGTTTTCTCTGGAGCAGCAGCAAGGATGCCTCGCCGATACAATCTTCGTAAACGTGACCCAAGTGTAAAGTGGATCGAGGACGATACCTTGCAAGAAACCGAAGAGGAGTCTGAGGATGAGGACTATGAGCCTCCCTTGGAGGAATCGGAATCCGAGGATGAATCCCTAGCGGACGAGGAAGAGGATGATGACGATTCCCCGACACAATACATTCAAGTTCCCATTTCGAAATATGGACGAGTGACGATTGAAATTGACAATCGCCCCTCGTATACATTTGATGACGATGAGGAGGACGAGGAGGAGGATGACGGAGAGGATATCCCGACTGGAGGATTTCTGGGCTATCTCATGAACAAGTATGTTCCGGCAAGCAAAGTCAAGAAGTCAAAGAAGAAAGAGGAGGAGGATGACGAAGAGCCTGCACTTGAGCTCAATGACGAGGAGCAGGAGTATTTCGAAGAACTGTCCAAGTCCAAGCAGAAGAAGCTCAACAAGCAGATGAAACAGTTGGCCACACTGGTCAAAGACGGCGACGTTCCTTTCAAGTTCCGCGTTCTGGAACTCCCTGTGTCGGACACCATCAAGGCCAACGTCATCAAGAAGCTTGACATGCTCGACAAGATGGACATGGACGGAGGCGAAAATTACAAGCTGCGCGCCTGGGTGGAGGGATTCTTGCGAATTCCCTTTGGACAGGTGGTTCCTCTGCCGGTCAAGATTGACGATGGACCCAAGCCTTGTTCCGAGTTCCTTGCCGACACACGTAGAACTCTGGATGCGGCTGTCTACGGCATGCAATCTGCCAAGACGCAGGTCATGCAGATTCTGGCCCAGTGGATTTCCAATCCCTCCTCTGTCGGCAACGTGATTGCACTGAAGGGACCCATGGGTGTGGGCAAGACTTCCTTTGCGAAGAACGGAGTGGCCAAGGTTCTCAAGCGCCCCTTTGAGTTCTTCAGTTTGGGCGGTGCTTCGGATTCGGCCAACTTTGTGGGACACGCCTTCACGTACGAAGGCTCGACTTGGGGGCGCATTGCAGATAGCTTGATGACGGCTCGCTGCATGAACCCTGTGATGTACTTTGACGAGCTGGACAAGGTGTCGGAGACAGCCCATGGGCAGGAGATTGTGAGCATGCTGATTCACATGACCGACCGATCCCAGAACTCGCAGTTCCACGACCGGTACTTTGCAGGCATTGACTTTGACCTGTCGCAGTGTCTCTTCGTCTTCTCCTTCAACGACGAGTCCAAGGTGCATCCCGTTCTCAAGGATCGCATGCAAGTCATTCACTGCTCAGGCTACACGGCGGACGAGAAGAAGATCATTCTGACGCAGTATGTCTGGCCACAGATTCTGGAGCGGATCAAGATGGATGGACTCACAATTTCGGATGAAGCCATCAAGTTCTTGATTTCCGAGTATTCGAAGGAAGAGGAAGGTGTGCGAACTCTCATGCGGGCAGTGGAGTCACTGGTCACTCGCATCAACCTTCTTCGCATTGCCGACGAGGAAACCGCCAAGTCCTACAAGTTCTATACCAAGATCAAGCTGCCGTTAACGATCGACACTGAACTTGCTCGACACATTCTCGAAGACCACGCAACGCAGGTCAACGAGTCCTGGCGTCATTTATACACATAAACCAGTATTCCCCAACAACAATGAAAGTGTTCTCCTTCTGCCTATATGGGACCAATGCAAACTATTACACGGGTCTTCTTGAGAACTACAAAGCGATTCAAGAATGGTTCCCGGACTTTCAAATGATTGTGTACAAAGGCATCTGTGACCCCTCCTGGACATTTCCAGAGGGAATCCGAGTTGTCGAAACAGGCCGAGAAGGAGCCATCAATGCCCTGTATCGGTATGTTCCGCTGTCGACTGAGGAAATTGGATTTGTTCGAGATGCCGACTCCCGCATCACCGAGCGCGACAAGTGGTGCATTGACGAATTTTTGAAGTCTCGGTTTTCGTATCACATCATTCGGGACCATCGCTGGCATCGGTCCAAGATCATGGCAGGGCTGTTTGGCTGGAAGAAACCCCTTGCTGTGGATCTTCCACTGGACACTGATGCATCCTATGGATTTGATGAGGTCATTTTGACGTCCCATGTGTATCCTCGAGTTGTCGCTGATTCGCTTGTTCACACAAATGTGTATGCCTTGGTTCGAGAACACGCAGAACGAATTGCGATTCCCATGAAGGATCCCACTGATTTTTTGGGCAATGTGATTTGGGACGGAGTTCCAAAGTTCACATACGAGGTCAACGTAAACGAACAAGTGATGCTTGCCCAGCAAGAGGACCAATTTGCATTGATGGATTATCTTCTGGACACCCTTGCCGATCCATACGACATTCCAATGTTTGAACGAGATGTTCTGTATATGGCGGGGTATCTTGCAAACTATTATCTGAAAAACTATCCCAAGGCTCAGCAATGGTTGGCGCAATATGAATGTGCTCACATTACGGGACACTTGTATTCCAATGCAAACTATCTCCTGAAGGCGCTCGGAAAGAAGGTGGTTGCCGTGTTCGATGCCTCATTGGTGCCGAATGAGGATGAGATCTTTGTGTACTACGGAAACTACCCCGATTCCCACTTGGCCTTGCCAATTTCGAATCGAATCTATCGCCATGCAAGCAAGTTTTGGGACATTACTCACGATGAAGTTCGGTATCATCCCTCGTGGGAACCTGTTGAGACAATCTATGTGATGAATCTGGAAGAGCGGTATGACCGCTGGTGTGATGTTCTGATGACGCTGTGCGCAGTCCAAGCCCCCCTTCATCGCATTCACCATTACAAGGCCCAATGCGATGGAACACCCGTGTATGCTGCCGCCACCAAGAATCACTTGGACGTCATTCGGAACTTTTGCTCCTCAGGAATGAAGTATGCACTCTTTCTTGAAGACGATTTTGTATTCATCGATGACCGTGAAACCGTGTGGTCAACCCTGTCGAAGATTTGGACGCATCCAACTCTGTACAACATCCTGTTTTTGTCGATGTCCAAACTTGGAAATCGAAAAATCGTCGACGATCTTCTCACTCGATGCTACGTAGAATGCACCACCTCATCTGGATACATTTTGCGCAACGAAACCGCCAAGACCGTGTTGGATACCGTCGAAGAGGGATACGCCAACATTCTCCAAACAAACAATGGGAATTATTGCATTGACCGCTACTGGTGCAAGCTTCCAGACTTGTACGTGACTCGTCCAAAGCTTGGATTCCAACGTCCATCCTATTCAAACATTCTACGGACAGTTTCAGCGAACCTCGACTGACACCCATTCGAGGTCGCGCAGTGGAATCACCACACGGGATGAGTCTGCGTCCATAAACGAGACATAGCATTCAACCGTCGCATCCACAAATCGGAACGACACGCAATACTCAACCGACGCAGATTCAAAGACAAATGGAAGTGTGATGCGAGTGGGCTTGTAGTCCAAATCAAGGGCTACAAAACAATGGTAATACCGGCGAGGGGTTGTGTATTCGACCATGTGCACAAGGGCCCACCACTCGTGTCCTCGACGAACCGGAGGGGCAGATCCTCGGAACAATGAAAACATGGGAGGAGTTTGGTGGGTATAGGATTTCGTCCCAATCACCTGAAACGGGTGCCAATCGTAGATCATCAATCCGGTGTCTGCGATTGGAAGCCAATTCTTCTCACATCCTCGCCCCTGGGGAGACGGCAGGATTGCACAGTCGCGATACTCTCCGGTTGTCGTGTCGTAGACTCCATCCAAGACTCGAACCTCTGGCGAATACTCTTGAACAGTCGCCGTGAACCGATTGGAGCCGTACAATCGGACATCTTCCAATCCTTTCACGTGCACCTCTCGACGAGGAAGCGTGACCGAAGCATCGTTCATCGTTGCAAGGACCTCTCCCGTCTCCAGATTCACAAATGCATTTTCAGTCTTCACACACTCCCCGGGCGGTGTTTTGTAGCTTCCGCCTTCCATCCAGTAGTTCACATAGCGAACATTGGCCAGCGGATACTCTTTGAGGGAAATTGCACTTGTGCGATACGTGGGTCCAAACGGAGACGGTAGCGTCAGCTTGGTTCGAGTTCCCAGCGGCTTGGCGTAAAACACGAGATTGGAGAGAATATTGGCTTGGTAGGCAGGAGTTTTGAGCAGACAGGCAACAGAGGCTCGCAGACCGTCAAGTGTTCCAGGGTGGACGTAATATTCGAGAATGGAACGTTCATAGTCAAACAGATACTTGTACACATCGGACTCGATAAACAATGAATCTCCAGGCTGCGGAATCGCAGATCCCATCTGGTAATACTGGTAGGCCTTGTGATGCTGGGCGTGCTCACGGAAATATTTGGTCAGCTTGTACAGAGACTCTGCGCGTTCCCGACGGAAGGCGTATGCACGCAGCATCCACTCTTCGAACTTGGGAATGTTTCCCAGCGACTGGTGGCATTGCGCAATCATGTAGTGCGAATACCAGACCTCTTCAAACCATCCTCCCAGACGAATCCGCTTTTTGTACATCGCAATCGACTCCTTGAATCGGCCCAGACTGTGGTAGGTCTGTCCCAAATAAAAGTAATACCGAACATTGTCGGGTTCCTCACGGATCCCCCGTTCCAGAAGGCGTGCGTCTCGCTCAAACTTGTCGGATTTGCAGCCTCCATCATTTCTGTCCTCAATCCAGCACACAGATTTGGGAAGATGCGATGTTGGACCATCCCAGTACTCGTGCGTGACTCCCACACACTTCCATGGAAAGTCCATGCGAACCAATCGGCAATTGGGGTACTCCAGAGTTCCAGCACACTGGACGATTGTATATCCAATCTCCGTCAACGGCGTTGTTCGAAGAGACCCTGGGTGAAACACCATGTCTGCGTCCAGCAGCAGTCCGTACGTGTCCTTGAGATCCCACTTGAGCTGCGTTTGAACAAAGGCATGGGCAGCCGTAAAACTCGCACTGCGACTGACTCCGAAATTGACCCACGGAATACCCACCACAGTTCCGACACGACCCGTCATCCATTGCTTGGCGAGTGCAACCGTGTTGTCTGTCGATCCAGTGTCCACAACACAAAAGGCATCGACGGCTGATTCGAGTGCGCTCAGACAGCGTTCTATGATTCTGGATTCGTTCTTGACCATCAAAATGAGAACAAATTTCATCGCGTCTAGATAGTTGTAACTCTTCCCCTTTGTCTAAACAAAATGAACAGTGAGTTCGTCAAACAGACAATTCGCGAGAACCTCGCACATGCACTCGTGCCCCACGTCGCAGATGGTCTGTGGTCTATTTACGACAACGCCAAACTTGCGTGCGAGCGGAACAATCAGCCCGAGAAGACACTGCAGACGTTTCAGAACCTGTTGACTCGCATTCCGCAGTGGAGTGCCGATGTCCTGGAGAAGGAGGTCGACCGCATTCGGATTGCGTCGAAGTGTGAGTACCTTGATGATCTCCTCCTTGGCGTGTTTGTGAGCTACATTCGTGCATTTGCATCCCTTCAGCAGTCCGACTCTACGCATGTAGACATCCACTTTGATCGGCCGTCGCTCAACACGTTCATTCATGCCTTCTACAAGCTGGCGGCTCGCAAGAGTTGGTCGGCCGCCTACCTCTTCAAGACCATCGGCGTTTCGTCGGAGCAGCAGGCTCGCAATCGTCGTGAGATTGAGAACATGTTGCAGGCCACCATCTCAGAAGTCATCGACAGTTTCATTCCGTGGCGCGAGATTAGCAAGGCGTATTTCCAGGCTCGTGAGGCTGCCCCTGCTCCTGCCCCCGTTGAGCGCTCTGCGACCCCAGCTCCTCAGATTCAGTTTGAGACGAAGCCTGAAGTCCACGAGTTCGAAACAGACGATGAGTCGGAGTCAGAGAGTGAGGAGGAGCGCCCCAAGATTAGTCTTGGCGAAGAGGTCGCACTGGATACCGTCGACATCGAGGGAGACGCCGATTCTGTCTCGACAGAGGACGAGCTCCTGGCCAAGGCAAATGAGGGAACTGTTTCGTTAAATCTCTGAAACTCGTTCCGTGCGGGCTGAACAAAGAATGGACGTGCAAACCATTGGAATGATTGTTGCAGTTGTCGTTGTGGTGACGGTTGTCTTGTACGTGTATGATCGCCGAACAAAGCAACAGCCGGTGGACCTTACGGATGCCGCCAAGCTCGCACTGGGAGCTGGAAGCATCGCAGGTGGAGTGACGTATGCTGTGGGAGGAGAGAATGTCGCAGAGGTTGTGGAGACGATCTCCAAAGCCGCAGATGTGGCCCAAGAGATGTTTGTGGGCAAGCCTGAGTTTTAAGCACGACGGGTTGTGCGGCGTGTCTTCGAGGAGCGCTTGGTCTTGCGACGACCGCCTTTCATCGCAGCCAGCGCTTCTTGCGAGAGACGTTCTTCTTCGAGTTCGGCTGCGGTCGGACCGGATGGCGGAGGCGGAGGCGGAGGCGGAGGCGCTGCACTGGAGCTGGAGCTGGAGCTGGAACTCGACCCCGGAACACGCCCTGCTTTCACTTCGTCCAAGGCGCGTTCGGCTTGCTTGCGGGCCTGGGTTGCCTCCTTCTTCTTTCCCTTCTGTGCAAAGTGTTCCACATTCCAGGCCTTGACCCAGACAATTGCTGCATCAATCACTGCATCTGCCCAGGATTCATTTGCGGCATCCCTCGCCAACGCAGATTGAACATCGCTCAGCGGAAGTGCAAGGGTCGCTGTCTCAGGAGTGGTCGTCAATGGGCGTTGTCCCTTCGGCATTGCAGTGAGTCCCGCCATCAAGGCGATTTTTTGGTCGACCACGTCTGGAATGTTTCCTTTGGCTCCGACTGCCCGTACGCTTTCAAGCTGTCTCCTGCGGACCTTTGGCGACACTTCATCTTTCAAAACGAGAACTCCAAGTCCGCCAGAATTGGGCTCTCCGTGGTGCAGTGCATCTGCAACCGAACGAAAGATTTGGGCCATGTGGACCCGGAAATAGTTGTTTCGCGGTGGATAGAAGTCATAGGTTGCATCTCCCTCTGTCTCTGGAAGCGTAATGAGCAACCCGTGAATGTTTCCCACTTGGGGGGATGGGGAGCTTGTACTCGGAAATCGACTGTCGGGATCCTGGTAATTGAACTGCGTAATCTCCTGTAGCAGGAGAAGACGGCGTGAAGACCGGTACACTTCCGATGTTATCTGTGGATTTCCCCTTCTATCGACCGGTACAATCGCAGGCATGTTTGCAAGCATGCGAATCCGCCTCTCCGGCATAGTCTGATTAAATATGGCTCCTCCCTTCATTGTATTCCCCTGCTAAAAGTTTATCCAAACCGGCCAAACCGAATGTTCGAAATGTGGTTGACGGCAAGGTAGATAAGATACGTCCAGACCACGAGGATATAAAACGATGTCCAGAGTTTGGCTCCCGTCGTCTCGGGAATCATTCCAGCGACCTCTGCGGTTGTCAGAGATCCGATGGCATAGTGCAGATAGTCCGCAAACGTAGAGGCTCCCCGAATCTGTCCGGGAAACAGGATCATTGTGAGTGCCGCAAACACGACATTCACAGTGATTCCAACGGCCAAGAGAGCCAGAAAGGTCTTCATTATTTCTAGCGCAGAAGTAAAGGGATGGACAGACTCCAAGTGTTGTCTGAAGAGACGTCTGGTTCGATCACTATAAAGTCCTATGATTTGAACCACTATCGGACTCAACTTACGGAACAACAGCAAGAACAAATCTGGACTCAGTTGACGAACATTACCCTTGAACATTGCCTTCCGTTTCAACAGGGGGTGTTGATGGAGTATTTGGAGGTTGCAGATACATTTGAAGCTGCGTTCCGAGGACCGATTCTGCTTGCCTTCAAAATTACAGGAAACGACAACCTTGTGGATCCGGATGAACCCGAGGAGACATTGTCGACGTTTGTCTGTCCGTATGGGACTCATCTCTTTGGAGAGCCTTCTCGTCGTGCACGTGCAGCGCGTGGAATGGCGGAGGCCGCAAGACCTGGGAGTGTATTGCCGATGCTCCCCGAAGCGGTAGAAGCTCACATTGGAACAATGTTGACGGGTGTGAACAAACCGACCGTTCAAGAGCAAATGAAGGTCCTAAAAGGACAATCTGGTCAATCACGAGTCAATCGCAAGACACGGCGCTCCAAGGGGAAGCGTGGGAATTCGAAACGCAGCAAGCTTCGCAAGCTCACGTCTCGGCGTCGCTGAATCTCGGCAATATCGCGCAATTGCCTTGTACAAATGAAATCCATGGTAGCGATCGTGATTGTCGCGCTTGGAACGGAACATGACCGAACTTCCATCACTTTGCGTCATCCATTGTTTGAACACCTCAAACAGCGGATGCGTCGATGGCGCATCGGGTCCGTCGGGAAACATGTCCCAGAACACGGACGTCGCAAAGCGGCACAAATCAAAGGACGGCGATGCAGGAATGATGGGATGATCATTGTTGAGAAACGGCTCGATGTTGTATTGCCCAGCGGCCTCGTCATCGGCCTGAAATTGGCTACTCACAAACCGCCGAGGATCCTTCATACCCACCAATCGCAACGAGAGGATTGCCCGATCAAAGTCGATAAGCTTGATGCACACCCCAAATGTCGGCAGACGGTAGACAGCCCCATTGTACTTGTAATAGATGTACTCCTGGGAGGTGGGCACATACATCACATTGTTTCCGTGGAGATCATTGTGGACAAATCCATAGTTGCGCTGCGCAAAGGCCAACGCAAACACAAGCTGAGCCACCCAAGCTGTGTGGTGGGTGGGATCTGAATCCTTCGCAATCAGATCGTAGAATGTGCCCTCACAGGCTTCCATCACAGTGGTAATCACAGGGACGTTGTGAAAGGTCGCCCATGCAAAGGGCTCCTCTTCATCGGCCTCGTCTTCATCGCTCTCGTCCTCCGATTCACAATCACACGACACAATCTCAAAGGCATCGTCTGAATCGTCATCACTCTCGTCCTCGAACAGTGAGGTTTCCTCCTCGGGTTCTGACTCGACTTCGTGGGATCGAGACGACGGTACACTCACATGGTCAGCATGAACATCTTCGATGCCCTCCAGGGTGGCTTCGTCTCCCAACAGTACCGACGTTCGATGGCCTCGTGTGTGCGAGAATTCAGCAGACGGATCTGGCGACTTGACTTTGAGCTCAAATGTCTTTCCGAGATTGGCGGAGAACCAGTGCCGCTCGACAAGGTCCTCGTAGTCATCCGAAATATCAATGGTGTGGTTCTCTGCAAGGCCCACGTAGACACCATACACCTTCGGAAAGTGAATGCATCCAGATTCAGACAATGCAATCGCCGTCATGGCTCCAACATAGCCCGCAGTGTGATGGCTCTGGAGCATTGTCTGCATGTCCGTGGCGATCGAATCGGGTTTGGGAAGACCGAAGGCTCCGTAGTCTCCTCGCATCCACTTGAACGGGCTCAGAATCATCGTGGTCTTGCGATGCACGGGGACCACGTTGCCCCGCGTGGTGCGAATGTGTGTCGGATCCACAACGGTCTCAATCTCTTCGGCCAAGCGGACCCCGTACTCCGACATGGCCGATAGACGCTCTGTCTTGAACAACGTCTCCAGTGGAGGAAAAAACGGCTGTGCATTCTGAAGACCCCAAAGGGTTCCGTTCAGAGGAGGATACCGATGAAGTTTCATCGAGACAGCTGTCGTGCGGAGGTCTTTTCCCATTGTGTTGATGCTCGGCAATCAAAACTGGAATCCGAACGACGACTCGGTGCTGGGATGTACAATAATTTCAACCGGGAGAAACAAGATGAATTTTCAGCTCAGAAAGTTCGACATCAACATGATCAAAGAGCGATGCGACATCGACAGTCGCAAGAGTCCGATGATTGTCATTATTGGAAAGAAGGACACTGGCAAATCATTCTTGGTCAGGGACATTCTGTTCAACACACAGAGTTGCTTTCCAGTGGGAACGGTGATTTCAGGAACGGAAGTGGCCAATGAGTTTTTCCAGCACATGGTTCCCTCCAAGTTCATTCACGACAAGTACAGCCCGGACATCGTGATGAATGTGATTAAGCGGCAGATGAATGTAAAGCAGAAACGCAATCAGGAGAAGGCAGCTCGTGGCGGATCGTCGGCAATTGACCCGCGTGCATTCCTCATTCTAGACGACTGCTTGTATGATTCGTCGTGGATCAAGGAAGAGTCCACTCGTTATGTGTTCATGAATGGTCGTCACGTGGATCTGGCCACCATGATCACGATGCAGTACCCATTGGGAATTACACCCAATTTGCGCACCAACGTCGATTTTGTGTTCATTCTTCGTGAGAATATCCTGGGGAACCGTAGACGCATCTACGAGAATTACGCAGGAATGTTTCCGACATTCGAAATGTTTTGTTCGTTTATGGACCAGTGCACGGAGAATTTCGAGTGCTTGGTCATTTGCAACAACGTCTCATCCAACAAGCTAGAAGACCAGGTGTTTTGGTACAAGGCCTCCGATCATCCCCCATTCCGCCTTTGCGATCAGTCCTTGTGGCTGAACAATACGCCGTTCAAAAGCGCAATGCTCGCCGCCGACGAGTATAACGCTTCGTTGCTGAAGAAGAAGAACGCCGGGCCTTCCGTGTGGGTGCGAAAGGAAGACGACGACCGCGCCCGGAAGTAGGCTGTCCGGGAGTTCCTGCTGGAACCTTTGATTTTGGGGGTGGAGTACTCTGCAGCCCTTCCTTCGGCATCATCTTTGGGCGTTTGGGATCTCGTTCGCTTGATCCTTCTTCCGTCCATTCATCCGGAGTACCGACTGATCCATCCAACGACAGGGTTTGAACCGGAGGCGGCGCTTTTGCCTTCGATTTCAAGGCTTCCTCTGGCGATAGAAGGGGTTCTTCACTCTCATCTACACTTGGAAGAACCAACGGCGCCCCCGTGTCTGCAAAGTCTTGATCTCCCACAGGAATTGCAGGCAATGATTCATTTTCAAACACAGCTGTTTCCAAGACAGGATACTCATCAACAAACGGCACATCTGCCTTGAACCGATCTGCGATCTCAATGGGACCATCTGCAAACTTCGCGTTTGGACCAAACAAGTCTGTGTCTGGAGGAAACTCGGTGAGAGGAGTCATCACATCTGCAGCAGCGACAAGAGGGGAAGGACAAGCCCGTTGTTCGCCCTCAATTCCAGTTGCAGATGTCGTCAGAAACACTCCAACTCTCTCAATATCATCACGAGTCCCCTGGGCGTGGGTGAACACAACATGTTTGTTGACAGATCGGTACGTCATCATATCGTACAAAAATCGGTAGTCATCGGCAGAATTGAAGAGAGAACATCCGAATGCAAACACTCGGATAGGTTCACCTTTGTGAAGACCTGCAAGCTTCAGTAGATAGGCTTGCAACGTAGTCATTTGAGACACCATTTCATTCACCTCACGAACCCGCGTCCATGATGTGGTTCCACCCGATCCTGCCGCAGAGGAGGCAGAAGACCCTCCCGACTGACGTACATACGTTCCTGCACCGTTGACAGTGTCGACTGTGGAGGCTTCGCTTTCAGGATCTCCAAATTCGGTCGTATCGTACTTGATTAGAGAATCCATGCAGTACGTTCCTGGAGAATACACTTGGAAGTCAAGCTTGCTTTGGAGATACCCTCCTCTAGCTACATCTGGTATACACAATGTGATTGCTGTACGTTGCTCAAGTGTTTCAAGAGTGGTGACCATAGCCTTTTGTTTGTCTATCGGAGGAAGAGCTTGATACTCACCGCCTATGAATCGGGGGATGGGAACGTGCTTGAGACCCGGAAACTTCTGAGCAAACGTAGTGTACCCGTTACCATCTGCAATGATTCTTTCAACCAGTTTCTCTGTCAACTGTCTGTTTGTAGTGAGAATTGTTCCGGGCATGCTCGCGAGAATGAGTGTTACATTGTCTGGAACCTTGAATGTTCGCGTCATACTTGGGTTGGAGAAATCGGCAAGGATTCTCATATGATTCAGACCATAATAGGTAACGTTTGGAATAGGAACTGGTTGAAACAAATTTGTTCGCATACGCACGATTGAAGGATAGACCGCGGGAGTTTCGTGTGCGAGAGGTTTACGTCCTGCCTCAATGGAAGCCGAAGTTGCCTGCATCACCAAAGGCCTTCCTGGAATCCCTCGAATTGCCCCAATGTAATAGTCACCTTGCGTTGCTGGTGCTGGTGGGAGTGGAGGAATGCTAACGCGGACCGTATTGATCTCCTCATGTAAGACAATCTCGATTGGATGGGAAACTCTCAAACACCCTACAAGTTGTCCAGGGGCAAGTCGGAATCCAATCTTCGTGTAATATTTGATGCGTCCGAACTCCGTCATGCGAGCCGTATTGGTTTGGTCGACCTGCAAGTAGACCCCTACGGGTGCTCCGGTTCGATTGTTGTTTTCCAAAAACCATCGCAACATTGATTCAAACACGTGCGGCTCACGACTCGCAGGATCCTTGCATACGGAAAAGATGCTGATTCCGTTAAACACGAGGGGCTGTGTGGAACCAGAGGACGACGATCCGAGAAGTGTAGTTGCGGTGACAACAATGAAAAATCCAATCAATCGATTGGCTTTCCGCATTTCGACAAAATGCATGGCTCGTCCAAGATATTCATCGGGGATCCGTACAAGAGGCGTAGGAACCCTCCATGTCCGATCGGGAGCAATACATGTCTGTGAAATTGTGTTTCCGAATGCACTCTGATGCAATCCATCATACTCGGCTAAGACATCCGAAGGTAGTCCAATTGCAGCCCGTAACATGAATGCAACATCTGACCCCGCAGCAGCCGAGCTACTGCTACTCGACGAGGATGATGAACTCATTGTTTGTAGACCCGACTTTTATTCGCGAATGGCTCCCTCCGTTGGGTGCACAGGAGCCGCCGCATCCTCCAGTTGCTTCTGGGAGTTCTCACGCTTGCT
>JACCDX010268717.1_pt1 | contig 32229 bp, 37 predicted proteins | sample 7449681 | NCBI WGS metagenome assembly JACCDX01 (sample SAMN15323450, study PRJNA562643) | freshwater metagenome | isolation source: river surface water | place: USA:Blue River Watershed | collected 2017-08-18
CATCTAATAATGTTTTTTTAAATCAAATCACACTAAATTTATCGCTTATTATTAATACAAATATGCGTCAGACTTAGTTTATAAAGATACATCATACATAAAAATATGCGAAAGCATTGGATAATGTTTTTTTTATCAAATCGCACTAAATTCATCACTGATTTGATGGGCTTCGCCCTCGCATTCAATGCGCAAGTTCATTATCCTAATGGGTTGTATAACCCTAATGGGTTGTATAACCCTAAAGGGGCTAAGGGGATTAATACCCTTCATAATATATATTATATAATACAGCTAAAACACCTAATGGAACTAAAGTATTTGGTGTTAAAGTAAGCATTGTTAATCCAGATAATTTAAGAAAATTACCGAATAATGGGTCATCAACAATAGGTAATTGTTTAGGTATGAAACCACCAACTTGTTCATCTTTAAGAACTTTTTCGAGAGCATCTCTACCTAAAATTAAAGCAAATGGCACTAAAGTAGCAGAATTTAAAGTTTTAATACCTTGATATTTTAAGAATAAATCTAAAATACGATTACCATAAATACGTTTAACATATTTATTTAATGAACCACCTTTTTGATTTTCACCCTTTGTAGCTAAATTATAAATAAACATAACAACACCTAAAGGAACGAGAGTATCAATAGTTAAAGACATTGCAGTAAGACCTGTTATTTTAAGAGCATTACCAATTAAAGGGTCATCAATAATAGGAAGACCTTTACCCTTATTAGTTTTAACTTTCATGACAACAGATTCAAACGCATCTTTACCTGTTAATAATGCAATAGGAACTAATGAAGCAGTTGATAAAGTAGTAATACCCATATATTTAAGATATAAATCAAAAACACGATTACCAACTAAACCAGTAGCAAAGTCATATAATTTATCAGATACTTTTTTAATAGAGGACATAAATATATATATTATATAAATATAAAATTTATTATTTTATAAAAGAAAAATTAGATTTCTAAATATATAATAAATAATGTTTAATCCAATGTATTTTATAACATCTTTCATAAGACCAGCCGAAATAATTGGAGTTATTAAAAATAATCCAAATGGTTTAATTTTAATAATATCAGTTTTAATCGCAATAGTTGCATTATATTATTTATATAAATTATATGCAAAATATGAGTTAAAATTAGTTCCAAAAATAGGACAAAAAGAGCCAACATTTTTATTAGATGGATTATTAGGAAATAAAGAACAAACATTTGACTCAAAATATTTCTTAAAATCATCTACTGGAAATGAATATACCTTTAGTTTTTGGTTATATTTAAATAGTATAGATGTTAATTATGGTGAATGGAAGCATGTTCTTAGTAAAGGTAATATTGGTCTTAATGAACCAGAACAAAGCCCTGGAATTTATATTCATCCTAAAAAAAACGCATTAAGAATTATAATAGCGACTATTAATGGAGTTGAATCATTTGATTTAGATGATATATATTTAAAAAAATGGGTTCAAATTGCAATAACTGCAAATGATAATACTTTAGAAATTTATATGAATGGTGCATTAGTAAATACATATATATTAAAGAGTAGAGCGAAATTTTGTGATGGTGATTTAACTTTAAATTCAAAAGGTAATTATCAAGGTGCAATAGCTTCTATAGATTATTTTCCAGAATCAAAAACATCAAGTAAAATATATGATATTTATACTTATGGTCCTGGTAAAGAGTCATATATGAAAAAAATATACAGAACTTTAACATTCGGTGCTGATCCAATGAATAAGTTAATCAATAAATTACCAGAATCATCAACAGTAGGACCAAATCCAGTTCAAATAGTTAATAACGCAACATAGACATAAAATAGAAATATAGAATATTCTCTGTTTATATAATAAATGGATTGTAAAACTATAAGTTTATTATTAATTGCGGCTGCAATAGGCTATGCTATATATACAGGAAATGCAATACCTTTAGCAATTATTTTAGTTAGTGTATTAACAGTATATACTATTTATGATAGATTAATAGTAAATGGACAAAAAGTAATATTTGAACAAGTAGAAAGTGGTAAAGAATCGAAGACAATCGATTCAAGCTTATTTAAATTAAATCATCATTATAATGGGGTAACTTTTACAAATACATTTTGGTTATATATCCAAGATTTAAATTATAATTTTATGAATGAAAAAATGATATATGAAAAAGATAAAATGCGTGTTTATTTAGCGAAAGTATCAAATGATATTATAATCGAAATGCCTATTTATGATAGTAATACTGTTGAAAAGATTATAGTTAAAAATGTTCCAATTCAAAAATGGGTTCAAATTGCAATTATTATAGAAAATCGTAATGTTGATGTATGGGTTAATGATGTATTATATTCATCTAAATTATTATCTAATATGCCTAAAATAGATGATAGTCTTCCATTATATGTTAATAGAAATGGGGGATTTGGTGGCTATATATCTAAATTTTATTTTTATGATAAACCATTAAGTAAAAGATTTATTCAATTTATGTTTTCTTTTGGTCCTATTATTGGTGCTCCATTCGAAATAATACGTAAATTATGGTATTATATTAGAGGTTATCCAATTAATTTTACATTAAATGCATCTATTCAAGTATCAAACAATGATTCTACACAAACTAATTCTTCTTAAAATAGATTAACATCATAATAAATAAATATTAAGAAAAAAAATATTTATAAAATGTTATTAATAATTCCAATAATATTTTATGTATATATTATAATATATAATGGAAGTTCCAGCTGCAGTAACAAATGTTTTAAATAGTTCTCCAAATAATAAATTTATTATTTTATTTGTAGTTGCATTAATTGTTTTATTTATTTTAAAAAAATTATACGATATGCGTAATTCAATTGATAAAAATGTTATTAATAAGGGTTTAATTAAAGGTAATACAACACTTAAAGTTGATAATAGTAAATTACCATTAATTAGAGGAACATATGAAAATACTTATTCAATGTGGTTATATTTAAATAATAATGTTCAAAATACTAAAGCTACTCATATTATGCATATTGGTAATCCTGAATTAACAAGAGCAGGTCCATCAATTTTTTTAAAACCATATAAAAATGATTTATCAATTAAATTTTCATTATTAAATAAAGAAACTAGATTCACCGATGGTAATTTAGGAAAAGCTCCAGCTAATGAAGAATGTAAATTCCCATATAGAATTAATTGGGCTAAAGTCGGTATAGCTAAACCAACAGGTGTTTCTGATAATATGTTAATTCGTTCATGCGAACAAACTAAAGATAGTTATTCTAAATTTGGTTATTGTCCAGTTAAATTAGGTAAAAATGGATTAGTAGAAAATATTAACGATTTTGGTTCATGTGGTCCTTCTTCAATGGACCCTAATATTAATAAAGGTTTATTAAATACTCATACATGTGATATTGAAAATATTCCATTAAAAAGATGGTTTCATTTAGTTATTACTATTAGTAATGATGTAATTGAAATATTTATTGATGGTCGTTTAGTTAAAACCTGTGTTATGAGTGGTTTACCATTTATTAATGAAGGTGATTTAACTATTTTTAGAGATAAAGACTTTGACGGTGTTATGGGAACTATTAAAGCATATCCTTATACTATGTCATCTAGTCAAGTATTTGATTTATATATGGGTGGTCCAAATGAAGATAATTCATTATTTGGAATGTTAAAAAAATTATTTAAAATATCAGTTACAATTACTTTTCCAGATAGTAAAACAGCAGTAGATGCAGTAAATTCAGTTGCACCAGGAACTATTACATCTAATCCTAAATAAAATGGTAAAAATGAACAAGTTATAAATTAAGTATTTAATTTTCTAAATATTATAATATATAAATAATGGACCAAGGACTTATGATTCTTTTAGCATTTATTGCAATTTTAGTAATTTATTTTATTTATAAGAAATATAAGGATTACTCACAAACAATTAATGGTATTGAAACTAAATTAGTTGAAGGTAAAAAAGACGCACAAAAAGCTATTGTTATTCCAAGAAATACATTACCAAATGTTCGTATTGGTAAAGAAATGACAATTCATTTTTGGTTATATATTCGTGATTGGAATTATAATTTTACTAAACCTAAACATATTATTCATTTTGGTGATAAAGATGGTAATAGTATGTCCCCGGGTGTTTGGTTGCAACCAAGAGATAATGGTTTAATAGTTAGATTTGATGAACCAACTCGTCAAAAAGGTATATCTATGAATCCTTTAACAAATCCAGCAATGATTGGTGAAAAGAAAGAATGTGATATTGTTAATATTCCATTACAAAGATGGAATCATATTGCAATTGTTTTAGTTAATAAAACATTAGATGTTTATTTAAATGGTAAATTATCACGTAGTTGCACTACTGAAGAAATACCTTTAGAAAATTCAGGTGATGTATATATAAATAATTTTGGTGGTTATGATGGTGATATTGCTAATGTTATATTTTTAAATAAAGCTATGAGTTCATCTGATATTTATGCTAATTATTATAAGGGATTTAATGATATGAATCTTTGGAAACAATTTAAATCATTATTACCATCTATTAAAGTATCTATTAGCACTGAATAAATTATAAAAATTGGTGTATTTATTTTATAAAGATTATCATAATTTTATAAAATTTATATTTATATATAGTATATTAATGTCTGAAACTACTGAAAATATTCAATCCCAAATTACTGGTAAGTTTAATGAATTTATTACTAATAATCCAAATAGTGGTAAAATTGCTATGGTCATTGGTGCTATCGTTTTATTAGTAGTTGGTGTCTCTATTATTCAATGGGCTATTCGAAGTTATAGAGCATGGAAACAATCTAAAGTATGGTTATTAAAAGGAACTAAATCAGCTAAAAAAGGAAAAATATTATTTCAAAATCCTTCTAATCCAGATTCTACTCCTATTTATCGTTCCGATAATGAAGTCGGTGGTTTAGAATTTACTTATTCTATGTGGATTTTTGTAGATGATTGGTCCTATAAATATGGTCAATGGAAACATATTATGCATAAAGGAAATTCTACTTCATGGCCTAATCGTGCTCCTGGCGTTTGGTTACATCCAACTGAAAATAAATTAAGAGTTTATACAAATACTTTTAAAAATGTTTCTGAATTTGTTGATGTTGAAAATATTCCATTAAATAAATGGTTTCATTTAGCAGTTGCTGTTAGACAACAAGATATGGATATTTATATCAATGGTAATTTACTTAAAAGAAAACGTTTAGAAGGTTTAGTTAAACAAAATTCAGGTGATATTTATTTAAATTCATTTCGTGGTTTCAGTGGTTTTTTATCTAATATGCAATATTTTAATTATTATATTAACTTTTCTGAATTAGATAATATTTTAGAAACCGGACCTAGCACATCTACTCCTACTGATGCAACCGATACTATTCCACCATATAATGCTATGAATTATTGGAGTAATTCAAAATAAGATAACATTGGTGCACATTTATCAATTAAATTAATTAAACAACTTAGTTAAGCTTTTAGATTTACAAAGTTAGCAAAACTTTAAAATATTTTAATTAAAAATATATATCTTTATAATATATAAATATGGATACAGTTCATTTATGGAGATTATTAGTAATTTTATGTATTGCAGTTACCGGTATTTTTTATGTTTTCTTATATAGACCATTAAATATACCAATGCCTTTACCTCATCCTTCTGAAATACCTTCTTTTGAAACTTATTATGAACATTTTGTTGATACAATGGTTCAACCTGAAAATCAAGAAGCTGTTCGTTCTATGCAAGAATATAGATTATAATTAGAAGATTATTCTCTTTAGGGTTATACAACAAGAACAGATAACGATTTTGCGCGTTGAATGTGGGGCAAAGTCCCTTTAAAATTAATTAATTTATAAACAATACTATTTATAAACTAATTAGATTAGTAAAATGATACTATTTACGGTAAATATAGTAAATAGGATATTATAGACATTAATAAGTCCGTATGGCTCCACCATAACCTGTTTTGCAGGTAGGACATCGAATTATGTTTTTTTAATCAAGTCTAACTAAGATTACCGTATATTTTTATTGAAGATTAAAGTAATATAGTTAATCATTTTTATTTTTACATTTATCAAGTGTATCAACTATTACACCAATACCAAAACAATTCTTTTTATTATATAAATCAAAACAGTAATTAGTGTCATCATGATTTACCATACACCAATTCTTTTTAATAAATCTATTTCCGTATCTTAAACCATCTCTTTCGATATCATCTTTTTTAATAAATTCATTATTTATTTTAACAGGCAAGTCTTTGGTATCATGGAATTGATAAATATATTGTAAAGTTTTATCCATTTTTGTTTCTTCATCTAAATTAGTATTCATATCTAAATTAGATACATCATCCTTAATATTTTTAGGATACATCAAATCACTGAAATTATAATTTGATAAACCACGTTGGTCAATACTTAAATAATTATAGTTTTCAAAAGATTCTATATTTTTCTTTTTAGATTGATTTTTTGAAGTAGATGATTGATTTTTTGAAATATTTTTACTTGCTTTAGTTGATACTTTTCCACTAGTTTGATTTTTTAAAATATTTTTACTTGAATTAGCTGAAGCTTTATTTGATACTTTTCCACTAGTTTGATTTTTTGAAATATTATCACCTGAATTATCAGTAGTTTTAGATGATACTGAACTCGTAGATATATTTTTTGAAATATTATCAGCTGATTCTGTTGTGGATTTGATTGGTAATGTTCCAGAAGATTGAGTTTTTGAAATAATTTCATTTGTTGATTTTTTTAATAAATTCTGAATAGACTCTTTATTATTTTTAAGAGTGTTTTCAAAATCATTATCATTTAAATCTAAATTTTGCTGAATAGATAATAATGTAGGACTAGTTAGATTAGCAGCCCCACATGTAATTGATAATTGTTTTGTATTATCACTCAATTTTTCATATAAATTAAGATATTTCATTGAAATTACCAATGATATTAAAGCTAGCGATAAAGCAAATATAGAACTAGATTCCATTTATAATAAATGAAGAAATTTGATAAGATATTAAAAAATTATTCTATAATACAAAATTATAAATGTCTAGTTTAATAAATCAAGAATTTAAATCATTCTTAGAAGATGAACATATATTAGATGAGAATTTTCTTTATCGTAAAGGTTTATGTGGATTATCTAATATTGGAAATACTTGTTTTATGAATTCAATTTTACAATGTTTAAATCACACATTACCTCTAACTCAATACTTTATGAGTAATGAATGGAAAGATGATTTACGTGAAGATAAACCACATATTCAATTAGTTGAACAATGGAATAATCTATCTAGGTCATTATGGTATCGTAATAGTAATATTACACCTTCAAATTTCTTTAGAGTATTAATCAATCTTATTCGTAGAATAGGTATTACTCAATTTCAGGGATTTACTCAAAATGATAGTCAAGAATTTTTACAATTCTTTTTAGACTGTCTTCATACAGGTTTATCACGTGAAGTAATCATGAATATAAATGGTGAAGTGAAAGATGAGATTGATAAACATGCGTATAAAGCATTTGAAAGTTGGAAAGCGTTTTTTAAAAATGATTTTTCAAAAATAATTGAAATATTTTATTCTCAATTTTATCAGGAGGTAATTACAATTAAAACTATTCCATCTGAAAATAAAGATACAAATGATGTTAAAACAACAACTGAAATATCATATTTATATGAACCTTTTAATAGTTTATCTTTAGAAATACCAGAATTAAATGATAATACATCATTAGATATTTATGATTGCTTAAACAATTTTACTCAAAAAGAATTAATTATTGAAACAGATGAAAAGAAAATTTATAGACATAGTTTTATATGGTCTTTAGGTGAAATTTTAATTATATTCTTTAAACGTTTTTCGTTCAATTCTGAAACAGGAAGAGGACAAAAAAAATCAGTTCTAGTAAATTTTCCTCTAGATAATCTTGACTTGACACCATATGTTAAAGGCTATTGTAAAGATGATTGTGTATTTAATTTATATGCAGTTGTTAATCAAGTCGGTAGTCTTAATTCAGGTCATTATTTTGCTTATATAAAAAATAATGATGGTAATTGGTATTCATTTAATGATAACATTGTTTCTACTTTAGATAGGGAGAATGTAGTATCTGAAAATGCATATTGTTTATTCTATCAAAAAACTCAATAGATATATAAGCATTATTTTTTTATCCATCTATATAATATAAAAATAATGTTTGAAGAAATTAGTCAAACTACTATGTTAATAGTAGCTTTAATTTTAATTACAATTATGTCTTATTTTATGTTATCTTTATATGACAAACATAGTATAGATAAAGATGGTAAAGTAAAATCTTTCTCAAATACTATTAAAAGCATTTTTGGATTAGAAGAAGATAAACCACAAACTCCGCCACCTATTAAGGATACTAAACCAGAACAACCAGTTATTAAAAAAGAAGACCAATCTTTATTAAAAAAGGCTTCTAATTTATTACAAAATAAACCAAAAGAAGTTTATAATATTGACAATAATGAATTTACCTATGAAGAAGCACCTTTAGTTTGTAAAGCTTTTAATTCCGAATTAGCTACTTATGACCAATTAAATAAAGAATTTAAAAAAGGTGCTAATTGGTGTAATTATGGTTGGACACAAAATCAATTAGCTTTATATCCGACTCAACAATCATTCTATGAAGAATTACAAAAAGGTCCTGAAGAAAAACGTAATTCATGTGGTAATCCAGGTATTAATGGTGGTTATTTTGCTAATAAAGATTTAAAATTTGGTGTTAATTGTTATGGTATTAAACCAGAAGCGGACCCTGGTAAATTAATTACATTAGAAGATCAAGCGGATGATAAAACTAAATCTAAAGCAGGATTACCTACTGAAGCCGATAAAAAAGTTAGTGATATTAAAGCTAAATTTTCAAGAGGTGATTTAGATATTAGACCATTCTCTAATGAAAAATGGTCCGCTTATTCATTTAAAAAATCTATTTATGTTATTAACCCTCGTAATACTAATATGACTGTTCAAGATAATTTATCTGATAAAGAAAAAGACCCACGTAAATATGTTGGTTCAAATGATATTAAAGATGATGTTTTATAATAATAAACAAACTAATTATCCTATATTTTTTATGATAAATAGATTGTAATATTTTTTTTTAAAAATCGTGAATATAATTATAATCTAAATCATCCGCTTTACTAAATTTATCTTCATCCATTTCATATATATTATTATCTGTATTTTGAATTATTATATCAGAATTAATTTCTTTAATTTTATATTTTTTAAATAATTTAAAAAACACTTGTTTCATTAATTGAATATCTGCTAAAAAATGATAGAATAATTTATATTTATTATCTTCAATACTTTCTGATTCAATATTAGTTATATTATACTTTTTACGATAATTTAAATCATCCACATCATTATCATCTTTTCTAAATATTGTTCCATCATCAGGTATTTTACTTTCTTTAACATACATTTTTAAATCATCTATAATCAGTAAATTAATATTCGATTTAAATATTTTATCATCTTCTATATTATTCTCATTTGAAGTTAATGTTATATATAAATTAACATTATCAAGTTTAATTGCATTTAATATATTTATTAATAAAATTGATAATATTAAATTTAAATAATATTTTGTGATTATTTCAATTTTACTTTTAAAATTAATTACCAAATCAATTATAACTGATTCATTATTTTTAATTATATCAAAAGAAATTGTAAATAATTTTTCATTTTTACTATCTTTTTCATTAACTTCCATTAATTCTATATCAAATTCTCTTTTTATTCCATGAGTATTATTTTCTTCTAAATTTGATGGCGATGCTTGAACCTCTAAATTAGATTTTATTTTTTCACTATTTATTTTTAAAATTTTTCCATAAACAATATTTGTTTCTAATAATTTACTTAAATCCGTTTTTAATTTTTTGTTTTCACTCATTTGACCTTCTATTAATATACCTCTTAATTCATGTATTTTAAAATTATTTATTAACAAGTCATTATTAATTTGAGGTAAATATATATATTTATTTTCTAATAAAACTTCATTTATGTTTTTATTTCCAATTTTACTATTTTTATCTAATTTATTTATATTATCATTTTTTACATCTAAATCTTTTTCAATCTCATCCCTAATTTGAATTAAAGGCTCATCTATTTTTCCGTTATCCTCAATGTTATTTTTCTCTAATTCTGGTTTAATTTCATCACTAATTTCAATTAATGGTTTATCATCTAATTCTAATTTATTTTCATCACTAATTTCAATTAATGGTTCATCTATTTCTCCTTTATCCTTTATTTTATTTTTATCTATATTTGTATCATCGCTAATTTTATTATTATTAATATCTATACTACTATCATCTATATTAATTAAAGGTTCATCTATTTCTGATTTTTTATAATTATCATTTGATATTGTATCAACATCATCATTATTATTACTTTGAATATCAATTAATTCATTATTTGAATCAGTATTATTATCATTAAAGTTAGTTATTTTTCTTGAAATAACATTTGAAACATTATTATTAGATAAATCTTTATTTGATTCTGAATCATCTATACGTAAGCTATTTGTATCTAATTTATTAATAGATTCTTTTAAATTACGAATATTAGTTGATTCTACAGTATTAGGAAATGGATAATTACAATATTGATTATAAAATTCTTTTAAAATAACACAAAATTTATAATTATCAATATATTTAATATTTTTAACATCTACATTTAAACATAATTTATTAATGGACGAATGAATTTTAGAACAAAATAAATTATCTAAATTAGACCATAATATTATACGACTTGGAATAAAAAACTTATTAATTTTATCTATATTCTTAAATTCATTAATTAAATCTAAATTAATAAACAAATCCGAAAAATATGATTTAATTTTTTTAAAATCATTTAATTTTTGAAATACTTCATTATCAAATAAAATTGAAATATCAATATTTTTAATTCCATATGTATTAAAATTATCCCAAATAGAGAAAAATACATCACCTAATATTTGTCTATTAATAGGTATGTTTTCAAAATTTTTAAAATAAGAGCTATTATTAATAGAATTAGTAAAAAGTTTAAAAGTATCAACGGATAATTTATAAAATTCTTCTTTGGTATCATCATTATATTTTTTGATTGAATCAATATTAATTTTTTTTGTTTCATCTTTAATATTTGTATTATAGTTAGTAATCATATCATTATCAATATTAATAAATGAATTAAGTTTAATATTTTGAAGATTAAATTCTTTAAAATTATCACTATTAAGTTCTTTAAAATAATTATTAATTTTAATAAGTTGTTCTTTAAAATTTATATTTGAAATTAAATCAAATATAAAATCGGATAAATAATCAATTAGAACATCTTTATTATCGTTATGTTGTTTAAAAATATCAGAAACTTGGGTAGTTAAAGGTAAAGAACAAATAGAATTAAATAAGAAAACATCAATATTTGGATTAATATCATTTGGAATAGTTTCAAGTAAAAAAAGTGAGATAATAGAATCATTTTCAATAAAATTAATAAAATCAATATCGATATTAATTTTACTATTAATAATAGATTTAAAAATGGTTTTAAAAATATTATTTTTTTTAAAGTAAAGTATATGATTATAACGTAATTCAATATTATTATTAGATAAAATATTATTAAGATATAAATTAAAAATATTAATATAATTATGCTCGATATTTTCTAATTCTGATTTATTAAATAAATTATATTTATTAGCAATATTTTTAAAATTTGTTGGTAAATTAATAGATTCAATTGATTGAATATAATTATCTGGGTTATACTCAAAATTATAATTATTTAATAATATTTTTAATATTATATTAAAAAATTTAATACAAGTTTTATTATCAGCAATTATTGTATCTTCTGGAATAAAGTTTAAGTATAATTTAATATCATTTGATACGTATTTATTTAAATATAAAGCAGGTGGAAATATGTAATCCATTATATAATCAAACTATAATATTTAGTTTGATTTTATTTTGTATTATTTATCTATATAATATTTTCTTCTGAATCATCATCATCTTCTTCATTAAAATATTCTATATTATCATAATCAATATAATTTTCAAATAAATCTATAATATCATTTAGATATAAATTATTGAATAATTCATTATTTTTATAGTAAATATCATAAAATGAATCAAAAATATATGGTCGAATAAGATTATCATATATATCTGTATTATCAATATTATTTTCTAATATATTAGAATCAGAATTATTTTGTTTATTATCTGAAATATCTAAATGATTAGTGTTTGAAACAAGATTTTTTTGAACTAATTTACTCCAATTCATTTTAAAATAAAGTTATAATTAATATTATCTTAATAATTGTCTTTATATGAATTACTAAATAATAATAAAATATATTTTTTAAATAATTCTTCTTTAGATATTTTAAATGATAAATTTCTAGAAGTAATTGAGTAATAGAATTTATTAAAGGTAGATTCAATATTAAACATATTTTCTTGATAAAATTGGTTAATTTTATTTATATTGTAATATTTTTTAAATGAAATGATATCTTTATGTGATATATCAGAATATAAATTAGTAGTTGGTTCGACTGTAGTGTAATCACTTTCTAAAATTTCAAACCAAGTAATTTTATTAATAACAGTATCAAATTCAGTATTCATATTAGATATAAAATATAATTAATAGAATAAATAAGAATAAGTTTTAAATAATAATACAAATATTATTTTAAATTTATAAAATAATTTATTGACAACCACCAATTTCCATTGGTCTTCTATTTACATCTGGTTCAATAGTAGTTTGTAACCAAGGAGAAACTTTTTGTTGTGGATTTAATGGTTCAGAACGTAATTGTCTGTTTGCATTTCTTAAAGTTTGACCAACAGTATTAACACCAATATGATAACCAGCAGTTAAAAAGTTTTGGTCGCCTAATTCACCTTGACCTGATGGAACAGATTGAGCCCATTTAGAATTAGCATCAGCAGGTAATAATTCAGCTGGAGTTAATTGGTCTTTTGGGAAACAATCAGCTGGATATGCATTACCTTGAACAGATGAACCAGAAGATTGGTCTAACATTTGATAAATTTCATTTGAACCATAGGATTGAGATGGTTGAATACCATAAGAATCTGTGAATTTTTCAATTTCATCATCTTTTTTTCCTGAGCCATTTTCACTTGAGCCATTTTTACCAAGATAGTCATCACTACTATCTTCAAGGAATTTTTCAACTTCATCATCTTTTTTACCTGAGCCATTTTTACCTGAGCCATTTTTACCAACATAGTCATCACTGCTATCTTCAAGGAATTTTTCAATAGATACAACAGGTTTTTTAGAATAAGTTGTAATTAAATAATAAATACCTGCGATTGCTAAACCGATTAAAACAAGTTTTCCAATATTTTTACTATCCATTCTAGTTATAATATAAATGAATAAAAAAATTTAGGAAATAATTCTTTTGTATAATTTATCTTCTTGAATTTTGACTAATTAAAGATCTAGTTTGAGAAAGTTCATTTAATTTTTCTTGATAAACTTTAATTTCTGAACTTATTTCTGAAACTTTTTTACTTAAAATATCTGCTGCTCTTTGTGCACGACTTTGATTTTCTTTATTTTTTTCTTCATCTTTCTTTTTTTCAATAATTAATGATTCTAATTCTTTAATAGACATATTCTTTATATTTTTCAATAATGTATTATTTATTTGAGATGAACTAGTTTGTAGAACGGATGGATTTTTCTTAATACTTACTGTGCTTTTTGTTTCAAAATCAGCTAAATCATCAATTGTTTCTTTATTAATACTTCCAATATCATTATTTGTTTTTTTAATTTGTTTTTCTATATTCAATTCAGAACGAATTGATTGTTTATCTAAATTATTTATTTCTTTAACTTTATTTATAATATCGCCTCTCTTAGATACTGTATCTGAATTATTTATTAATTTATCAAATTGTAATTCTTCTTTATCTTCTTCATTTTCCGATTCTTCGTTTTCTTCTTCAGAATCAACAGTTTCTATAATTGAATCTAATACAATTTTCCATTTAAATGTTTGTTTATAAAATTCTATACCTTCTATACAAACCATTAAATTGGTTTCTTCCATTTCATTATAATCAGCTAATTCATCTAATAATTTTGAATCGCTAATTTCAAAATTTGAAACCATATATTCCCCAGTTTCATCATCATCATTATTATATAAATTATTATAATATTTAACTAAAACATTTGTATCTACTTTTTTCTTAAACCATAATTCTGAATTTTCTGCAGCAACATTAATACATAAACTATCTAAATTATCTAGATATGTTAAAAATTCAGGATGGTCTTCTTGATTAATAATGTATTTAAATTTATTTACTCCTAATGAATCTTGAAATACATCCATAACTTCACTCTTAGGTAATATAAAAAATATAGGATTCTTTAATTTAGCTATATAAGTGCTTAAAGAATTTTTTACAGGTGTTTCAAACTTAAATCCTAAATTATATAAATCTTCATATTCTAAATATTTAAAAAAATGAATAACTCTATTGGACATTTTATATAATTTTTATTAAGGAACTTTTATTATTTAATTTACGCAGGGGAACCTATGTTCCCCTTAAACCCTTCCTAGGTGTTAATCACACCCATTTGAATAATGAGCTTGGCGCATTTAATGCGAGGGCAAAGCCCACCTTAAATAACATATTAAAGGGCGATATATTACATCTATTTATACTTAAAAAGATATAATCTGGTGTTAAACACTTGTTAATATATGAATTGTATTGGATTATGTCTAATTTCGCATATCCTATATTAATTATCATATAAATAGGCGATAATCTACATCAATTTATACTTAAAAATATTATTTGTGTGTATAACACTTATGAATATATATAATGTATTGGATTATGTCTAATTTCGCATATCCTATATTAAATATCATATAAAAAAAGTATTATTATATATTAATTATTTTTCATTAATTTTTTCTATAATATGGATACGGTTAATTCCTAAATTATAATATAATTTATTTGTTGATTTATTGATATTTATATTGTGAACTTCGATTTCTACATTACATCTAACATTAGCTTTTAAATCATGAAAAGTAATAACTTCACCTAATTCATGCGTAATTGTATCGTATGAGTCCTTATAAATATTTGTTTCTATCATTTCTGAAAATCCAGTATTCTTAATAATTTTGGAATAAACATCATATGTTTTATTTTTTGTTTTTTTAAAATGAGTAATAAGATTATCTTCAAAATCACGAATACTTAATAAAGTAGTAAGGTTATTATCTAATTCCCATTTTATAATTTGTATATCAAATCGTTCTTCTTGTCCAAATTGTGAATATGTATTATTAATGAAAAATTTAATAGGAGTTTTATTACGATTTAGAATTTGATAATAATCATTTTTAGATGTAGACGTTGTTTTAATTAAATGAAACATTATTCTATAATTATTAAGATAAAAAATAAAATTATTTTTATATGTTTATAGTAAATGGCTATTAGTAAATATGCATCTGATATAATAGATAGAATATTACAAGAAGTAAATAAAGAAGAAAATATGACCAAAATTCATACTAATTTAGTCGACCCTTTAATAGAATATACATTTAAAAGGTTATATCCATATATGATGATAAGCGGTATTATATTCTTATTAACCTTCTTATTAGCAGTATTAATATTAATATTATTAATAAAAAATGTTGCGAAAATTTGATTATAAAAATAAATAATAGTATTTATTAATAATTAAAAATAATGAAAATTGTAATTGATGGAAATATAGGATGTGGTAAAACTACAGTATTAGAATCTTTAAATAATACTGAATCTTTTAAAAATAAAGTAATTACGGAAGATATTAAAAGTTGGAAACCATATTTAGAACAATTTTATAATGATATGGATAAATATGCACTTAGTTTTCAAATGAAGGTATTAAAACATCATATGAAAAATAGTAAATTAGATACTAACTCATTATATATATTAGAAAGGTCTCCATTAAGTTGTATTCATGTATTTGGTGAAAATTTATATAATGATAATAAAATTTCAGATTTAGATATGCAATTAATGATTGATTATAATAATAGTTTTGGTTGGATGCCAGAATATATTATTTATATTAAGACCGACCCAGAAATTTGTAGTAAAAGAATTAATGAACGTCATAGACAAGGTGAGGATGGAATTCCATTAGACTATCTTAAGTCAATAGATAATTTATATAATGAATTCTATTTAAATAAAGATAAATTAAAAGAGAAAGTGAATCATAATATAAATATAATAGTTGTTGACGGTAATCAAGATAAAGATACTGTTTATGCACAGATTTGTATTATAATTGATGAGCTTTTACAAAATAAAAATTGAATATCATTATTAATACTCAATACTTCTTTAAATAATTATTAAAATAATAAATATTTTTATTTTAATATTTATGAATTTAAATTTTGAATCGTATTCTTCCATTCTAAACATGTTATTATATCATCGAAATGTAATTCAAAATTTTGTGTGTTATTAATAACTAATGTTAGTTTATTGTTATTTATAATTGTATTTGTTATATATTCAATTGGTATTATATTACCTGGATTACTTAAATCAGATTTTAAATTAAAATATTCTATTCTATTTTCAAATAACATAAATTTAAATTTATACCATACTTTGTTGAATCCAGATGGTGATAATTTTTTTATTATATTTGTTTTAATTGGTTCTACTAACATTTTTATTTGAAAAAATATATTTTATTAATCATAATAAATCAAATTTTTTAACATTTTATAGTATTACCTTCCTTTTTACAACATTTACCTTTTTTATTAATACTTTTTGAATTATTAACATAACCATTACTTTTATTACAAATAACATCTAATATTCCTTCTACGCTGTTATTATTCATTTCTACCTTTTCAGTTTTACCATCATCATATACCATATATAAAGATGGAAAATATCCAACATCTAATTCTTGTAATTTTTTAGAATTTTTTGGATTTTCACTGTTTAAAGCTCCAAAAACTATATTTTCTTTTTTTAATTCAGTTGCTAAATATTTCATATCATCGACCATATTTGTGCAATGAGGGCACCATGGTGCATATACTTTTAAAAAACCAAACTTATTTTTAAATGCTTTATTTATAATATTTGTTCCATTAAAATCATAACCTTTTAATTCATAAACATTACTTTTAAGATATTTTTCACCAAAGTCAGTTTGTTCTCTACCACCCTTTTGATTCTTCTTCATATTTATTATATAATTAGAATAAATTATATTTACATATTATAAATATGAAACATTTTGTTATTGTAGCATTAATACTTATTTTAGTGTCTATTTTATATCAATTTAATAAGACTGAATATTTTGAAAGTTATGATAAAGAAAATTCTGAAGAAACATTAGTTTATAATGGAACTACTTATGAATTATGGAGACATGGTAAAGTTGAATATATGTTCCCTACTTATCAAGAATATGTTGATTTCTATAATTTTGCTTCCATAAAGAATCCTAATTTAAAGCCATTAAAACCTATTCTTAAATCTCGTTGGACAACGGGTGGTTCAATGATTGATACTAGATTTGTAGATAATCGTTATTTTAATATAGAACATTTTATTAATCCAGATGATCCAAAAATTAAAAATAATAAAACAATCAATCAAATATTTGAAACTTTAGATACATATTTAAAAAAAAATGATTCATGTGATAAAATGAAATTTCAAGATGCACTTCTTAACTATATTGCTATTGAATATTATAAATTAAATAATAAAATGTTAAGTGCTCCAAGTGTTGTTGATATGACAAATGAAGAACAAATATTCTTTAATGATAAAGTTAAAAATTTAGGTGATTGTAATACTATAATTAAAACTTATTCTAAATATGATTTTAGAGGTAAAAGTGATGCAGATTTAAAGAAATATATAGAATTAGCTATTAAAGAAACTTCAAAAGTTTCATCTACAAAAACTAATAATATATCCGCATCTATAAATAATAAAGTAGAATCTGCTAATGATAAAAAGAAAAAGGATTTATTAATTCGTGATTCTCAACAAATTATATTACAATATTTAGATAAAAATCCAGTATGTAAAACAAAATTAGCTTCAAAAGATGAAAAATTTTATACATTATTTCAAACTTCTTTTTCTAATTTTATGAAATCTGAGTTTCAAAAAAGATTAGGTTATGTTCCTGATAATAGTTCAATTGAAACTATGAAATTAGATGAAGCAAATGCATTTATTGATATTTATCGTAATTTACCTGATTGTGATAATCTTATTAACCAATTTTCATCAAGTCCATCTGTTCAAACTAAACAAAAAGATACTTCTGCTACTATAAGTAAAACACCTACTAAAATTAATGATGTTGCATATGTATCAGATGATTCCGTTATGTCTTATATACAAGATATTGGTAATTCATTACAAGATATTGCATTTAAATTAGACCAACATATATTAGATACATTAGAAGATAGAAAGAAACCAGCAATTCAATCAGTTTCTCAAATTGAAAAAGAAACAACTAAATATGCAATTGAAGAATCTAAATTACGTGATAAAATTGAAGGTGATAGAAGTGTAGCAAGTGGTAATAAAGTCGCAAGTATTCCAATTAAAGATATTACAGCAAAAGATACAAAGAATGATGCGGTAGAAGCATCCAAAAAAGAAAAAAAGAAATTACTCAATGAAGGTCCTGACTTTATTAAAAATAATAAAAATATAAATGATAATTTTGCATATAAACCAGAATATAATAATTGTCAATTACAACCATCTAAAGAAATATTCGGTGCTTATGGATGGAGTTATATGCCACCACAATCTTGGTCTGTTCCTCAAAAAAGACCACCAGTTTGCATTCCAACTCAAGGACAACAAAGCACAGTAACCGCTATATATGATAAATCTGTTCCGACTGACGTATTAGACTGGACACAAGTTGGGTCTATTTTACCTAAATTTGAGTATAAAGAAGAATATAACCCAGATTACTATCACCCAGGATGGATTGCAGGACAAGAAGAAATTAAATATCCTTTTAATCCAAAACATTTCAAATCAGAAGTTTATGCAATGAATATTGCAGAACCAACTATGCGTAAAATGACTCCACAATAAATTATTTTTAAATCTATAGTTATTATATAATGAAAAATTATTATATAATAGGTATAATTTTAATTGTTTTAGTTCTTATTATAATTTTAAAGGATTATAAACTCTATACAGATTTATTTGAAAAATATGAATCATCTAATAATTCTAATGTATCAATATCTACTACTCAATCAAACAATTCATCTAAAGAATCTTCACAATCTATTAATTCAACTACAAGTGATTCTTCTAATATTATAAATAATCCATTAGTTACAGTAGATTTATTTAAAACAAAATATTATAACTTGAAAAAGGATTATTTATTAAAAAATGATGATTTATTAAATTATTTATTATTAAATCATAGTTCTAGTAATTTAACAAAAGAAAATAAATTTATTTATAATTTTAGTAATCCAAATATATTAATTAATAAAAATAATATACAATCATCAATATATTTTACATTAGAATTAAAAGACTTTCAAAAAATAAATTTATTTAATTTTAATATATCTCCAACATCATATATAAATATTGAATTAAATAGTAATATAGGTATTGATAATCGATTAATAATTACATTCTTGAATAATAATATTCTAAAAACTGTTGTTTATAATATTGGAATAATTAATATTAAAAATTTATATTATATTGCATTTGATAAAGATAATATTTTAATGTATTTAAATGGTGATTTAATAAAACCAAGTTTAATTGATAGTGTAAATTTAGAAAATTATATTCCAAAATCAAATATTTATAATCAAATAATAATTACACCTCCTACTGGTTCTAATAATAAATTAGATTTATTATATTTTAATACGATATTAATTACTGAATCTATTCAAGATTTAAATAAAATGTTTTCATTAAATAATTATAATATTCAAATTAATAATGAATCTATTGGAAATCAAATAATTGATGATTTACAAAATCAAGACAAACCTCCTATGAATTCTATTAGTAATTATATATTAAAATTAATTAATAATGGATTTAACCTAGGCAAACCTTCAAACTGTATTTTTACTGAATCAAAATTATGTGAATTAAAAGTATGTGCAGGAGTAAATTGGCAAAATCCTCAAAATATTGATTCAAAATGTAAATTATCTATAAATAATTATTGTAGAGGTAATACAAAAGATAATGGTTGTAATTATCTACGTTATTTAAAAAACTTGAAAAATGCATACAATGAACAACAACAAAATAATTTAATGTTGCATCCTAGTTATGATATCGATAAAATTAAAAAAACCAATCAAATATCTGTTAATAATAATGATGAATCGTCTGCAAAATGCACAAAAAAAACATGTGATACCAAAGTAGATATTTCAAAATATAAAGAATAATAAATAATAAGTAGTAAAAAAAAGAATCTAATTAATATAATAAATGGATTACATAATTATATTAATTATATCATTATTAGTATCATCAGTTTTATATTATATTTATATTTATAAAAAACAAATTGAAAAGTTTGAAAATTATGAAGAATTACCTGATAATGCAAAAGAAGAATTATCTAAGAAAATTAGAGGTATTAACACTAATTCTACTACCCCACAACATGATACAACTTCATCACAATTAACCAATTCATCCGATAAAATCGATTCCTCTCAATCAACCGAATCATCTGATAAACCCGAGTTATCAAAATCTAAAACTGTTAATATGGATGATTATATACCTAAATCAGAATTAAATAAATATATTTTAAAAACTGAATTAAAATCAGAAAAAGATATAGATAAATCAAAATATATATTAAAATCAGAGATTAAGCCATGTGATTTAATTGATAAAAATAAATACATTTTAAAATCAGAAATTAAATCATCACCTGATTTAGATATATCAAAATATGTATTAAAGACTGATTTACAAATACCTGTTAATATAACTGATAATTTAAGAAATATAAATCAACAAATTATAAAACCTGATATTAGTATAGATGAAATAAATAATTCAAAAAGTATTGATAAATTATCTACTTGTTTAAATTTAAATTCATCTAAGCAAGATTCTACAACTTCAAATGATGAAGCTACCAAAGAAGAAGATTCAAAAATAGATGATATAAATAATATGAATAAACAAAAAAATGAATCAATCCATATTAACGATATAAAAGTTCCAGAAAATAAAATAAATAATACTATATTTAATATGCCTATTCCAAAGTTGAATGTGGTTGAATTACCAATTTTAAATAAAAATACACGAAAATTATCAGTTAATAATACCGTTAAAAAGGTAGAAAATCAATTTATATTTCCTTCCCTCGGAACTCTTGCAAATCCAATACAAATAACAACATTAGATTACCCAAAAGGATGTGTAAAATCACGTAGAGTAATTGCAAATAGAGATGCATTTGTAGCATATTAGGTAATTTGGCAATGATTTGGAAAGCAATTTTTTAATAATAGTGAATTATCATCTTGATTTATATTCATTATTTCAAATGAATTATCATTAATATTATTTTCTAATAATTTTATTTTTTTATTAATTACTAAATCAAAACTAATATTGAATAATCTGCTTACATTATAATTTATTTTAGCAGATGTATCAAAAAACATATATCCAGGATATTTTATATTAATGTTTTTTATTATTGGATTATAAACATTATCAGATTGTAAATCAGATTTAGTTCCAACTAATATTATTATTGGATTTGTTTCATTTATAAATTTATTCAATTCAAAAAACCAATATTCAATTTGTTTCATTACATTTATACTTGTTAAATCTACACAAATAAATACCATATCTGCTTTACGATAATACATCGGCATTAATGACCTATATCTTTCCGCTCCAGCTGTGTCCCAAATATCACATCTAAATGATTTACCATTTCTTTCAAATCTTTTATGGAAAAAAGAGCTACCTATTGTAGGTGCATCATCGTATGAATTAAAAACATTATTTATATATCTTATTATTAATGATGTTTTACCTGTATTTGAATCACCAATAATAACACATTTTATTGATATATCTTTTGAAACTAATAAATTATTATTCATTATTAATAATAACAAATGAAATAATTATTTTTAATTTTCTAGAATTTTAAATTTATTAAATATTTAAATTAGATTATATAATCTGGCATTAACACATACTAATTCACATATACTAACATACGATAACATATATTGATGTGTAATAATGTCGAATAATGAATTTTTGTATTTAGTTATGCCTATTTATCGATGATTAGTATTGTAAATTTTATTAGATTTCATACTTATTAATAAAAAATAATATATTAAAATTTAGAAATTAAATATAATTTAAATAATGACAACTAAAAATATATTGATTGATGCATTTCCATTTTTTAATGAATTGGATTTATTAGAATTTCGTTTATCATATTTGGATAGTGTTGTTGACCAATTTATTATTATTGAGGCTACAAAAACACATTCAAATAAACCAAAAAAATTATATTTTAATGAAAATAAAAATCGTTTTTCTAAATTTCTACATAAGATATTACACATTGTAGTCTCAGATTTACCAGATGGAAGTGAATATAATGATAATTGGAATCGTGAAATAACACAACGTAATATGATTTTATATGCATTACATCAATTAAAACCTAGAGATAATGATATTATAATAACATCTGATGTAGATGAAATACCGGATAGGAATACAATTTATAATATTAAAACAATAGGATTAAATAGCTGTTTTAGATTAGAAATGTTATTTTTTACTTATAATTTAAATAGAATATCTAAAGATATGTGGTATGGTGCAGTAATATTAAATTATAAAACATTAAATGAATTACCCGTAAGTTTTTCTGATTCAAAGACTACATCTAAATTATTTAATTTAAGACATGCACCACATATACCTTATTTACGTAATGGTGGTTGGCATTTCACAAATTTTAGTAATTCTGAATTAATTAAATACAAAATAGAATCATTTGCACATACAGAAATGAATACTGAAAATAATACAGCTAATGAAATTTCGCGTAGAATAGATGTAAATAATGACCCTTTGTTAAATAATAGTAATAATAAATTATATTTTAAACCATATAGACAACATATATATTTACCAGATAATTGGTATAATTTTTTAACATATATATTAAGTTATTCTGAAATTATTTAGAGAAATCAAGTATTAAAACTATTTATTATAAATTATTATAATGAATGATTTTATAAATTCTATTCCATATACAGCGATAAGTATATCTATTTTCGCAAGACTAATATTTATGTTTTTATTATTCAAAAATAAAAGTCAAAATAATTATTCACTTATATTTTGTATTTTGAGTATTGGTTCATCCAGTTTATGGTTAACTTTTGGAGTTAATAATAATGATAATGCATTATTATATAGAAGTAGCACTGAAATAGCACTATTATCTATATCAGCTATTTATATTATAAAAAATAAATTATTTATGAATCAAAATAAGCAAGTTATACCATTACAAAATTAATCAATTAATTAAAATAAAAATTATTTATTATTTTAACTAATATGATGGGGGTCTTCTTATTTCTTTTTACGTTGGAGAGTCCATTCAGTATCGGACACCCAATTATTTTCATATAATTCAATCAAATCTAATAATTTGAATTTAAATTTTTGTTTTATTTGATTTTTATTATCTTTTAATTCGTAAACTGGACCCATAAAATCATTTTTAAATTTATCTGGATATGCTTTATCTAATTCCATACCACAATTATTAATAATTGATATTAATGTATCTAAATACTTTTCAATATATTCTTGTGGTGAATGTTTTGTATATTCCATTAAACCATTAAAATACTTTTTAATTGTATCATATTTTAATAAATCATATTTATATAAATTAGATATTAATACAAATCCACCTACAAATTTGGTTTTACTTGCAAATAATTCACATAATTTATCATATGGAATATCTGTAGATACTTCTTGTAATAATTCATCTATATTTTTACTATAAAATTCATCACACATTTCTACTACCTTTAATTTAAAATCTGACTGACCTAATATCTTTTTAGTTGCAATATCTTGTAATAATTTTGCATATAAATCTGCGAAATTTTGTTCAGACATTGCTTTACTGAATATTGTATTTACAAACAAATTTGTTATTTCCATTGTATCAATATCTTCTCCTTCATCCCAATTATCAGATACTGTTTCTTGAGTTTTACCTAATTTTTCATTAATAAATTCTTCTTTTGCGATATAATATGCTTTAAAACATTCATCTGAAATAGTAGAATAATTTTTGGTAGATAATTTATTTAAATTAGATATTAATACCGATTCAAATTTTTCTTTTGCTGATAAATTTTTTTCTTCACGTTCTTTTCTCCATAATGTTGCTACAGATTGTTGAACTTGATATTTTAATCTAAGAGGTGTTTTTCTAGTTATGAATTTATTATTTTTCTTTATTTCCAATAATTTATTTATTGTTTCCTCATCTAAAACAGCTTTAAATGAATCCGCAATTTCTTCAATTTGGTCATATGAATAAATAATAATTTCGTTTTTTGTAAATTGTGCTGACATCTCTATTTTTACTATATTTATATATTCTTTAAATAAATATCAATTTTTTTTATAAAATTATTTATTACCAAAATGGAATGTAGTCTTTCCATTATAAAAATGGTATGTATCTAGCAATTCCTAATTTATAAATACTTGCTTTAAATGGACTATTATATCCTTCAACTCTTACCATATCCCCATCATATATTTCACCACATCCATATTCATCTTGACATGAACGATTACGATAATATACTGGTAATTTTACTGATTGAAAACCATCAGTGCTAGTATAATAACGCCATTGATTTGAACCTCGATACGTTTCTTCTCCATATAAAGGTAATATTTTCTTATTATTATCTCTAAAAAAATTCATGAATCCTTCTTTATGTTCTTCTTCCTCTTTCTTTTCTTCTTGTTTAACGGCTATTTTGGGTTCTTCCGCTATTTTAGGTTCTTCTACTTTTGGTTCAATTGTATGTGATTCTTGTTTAGATGATGAAAGTTGAGCTTCTTTCGGTTTTTGTGTATCAATATTTATATTATTATTTATAATTGGTTGTAATTGTTTAGATTCTTTATTTTTATGTCTAGGCTTTTCAAAATCATTATTATATGAGTATGAACCACCTGTATATACTACTTCACGATGATGATATGATGGTTCTGGTATATCTTGAATTAAAACACCTACTTGTTGATATCCTGAACTAGGTCCTCTTGTAGATATAGAACCTAAAGATAAATATGGATTAGTTCGTAAAGGAGGTGTTAATGGATTATTTATTTTTTCTAATTCATAATTATATTCTGAATTATTATATTGTCTAAGTTCATTAATTTTACTATTATAATCGTTTTGAGTTGATTCTAAAGCCATTTTTACTTCTTGAAATTTATTACTATGTTTATTAATCAAAAATACAACTAATAAAATAATACCTATAATTAATAAAATAAAAGTATTATTATCAAAACATAAAAAACCTGTTGGACATATACTCATTTTACTATATTCATATATTATTATTTTCAAGAGTTTTTTTGAATTGAAGCAGAAATTCGTGCATTTCATTCGATTGTTTTAAATTATAATCATCATTATTAACTACATTAATAAATTCTCTTATTTTTATTAAAATTGTTTCCTTTAATTTTGTATTATTATTTATTAATGTTATTGATTTTGGTAAATACCATAATTTAAAAAATTCATAATTTAAAAATCGTTTTAAAATACTTAATTCTTTTTTAGCATAAATTTTTTCAGAATTAGATAACTCAGTGTTTTCAATATCATAATTTGCTAATTTATTATTTAAAGTAAATACTTCTTTTGATAATATCATTATGTCATTATTATGATTAATTTGATGAATCGTATCTAAACTTTTATTATTTTGATTACTAATTATATAATCTTTTAATTCATCTATTAATTTAAAAGTCTTTTCATGTAATTCTTCTATTGTTATTTTATCCATTATGGTAATTTATTTTATTATTTTGAATAAAATTAATAAAACAAATCAAATTTTATAAATTATATTTTACTTCTAATAAGAAATTATGTAATTTTTCATTACCATAAATATTATTATATTTTGGTAAAGTTAATTCAATATAATTATCTATTAATACATCTATACGTTTTTTTAAATCATTAAAAGCATAATACATTGTTCTACAATTACTTGAATAAATTAGTCTACATAAATACATTATTATTTTTCTTTCATATACTTTTACGTTATCACCTAATTCATCTTCATAACCACATATATCACTATAAAGTCTTCTAATCTGATATTTAGATTCGTCCATCATATGTATAACCCGATTCTTAAAAGATTCACATACTCTATCATAATTATCAAAATCTTCAGTCAATTCTATTAATTTATTTATAAAATCTTTTGTTATTATTTCTAATCTATTTATTATATTTTCTATTTCATAATTTTTATCAGAATCAATACTCATTTTTTTTTAATTAAAATAAATTATTATTATAATATCAAAATTTATTTTAAATAATTATAATATGAGTAAATTATTATATCAAACAAAGATAACGAAATTTTTAAACAAATCAAATAATTTTTTCCCAGCTGAATCAAATAATAATACAACTAATTTAAATGGTGGAACTAAAAAGATAATTGTTTTTGATAAGCCAGATAATTCTAATACTACTATGACATTAAAAGATTTATTTAATACTCCTAATTCCGGCTTAATCTGTTTTACTGATGGTTCTTGTATTCACAATGGTAAAAAATATGCGAAGGGTGCATGGGCTGTAATCTTTCCAAATAATCAAGAATATAATTCCGGAGGACCTTTAAACGATGGTTTTACTCCAACTAATAATCGGGCTGAATATACTGCATTAATTAATGCTTGCAAACAAGCTAATAAAATAGACCCTACTATGCGTCAAACCCTTACAGTATATTCTGATTCTGAACTATTAATTAAAAGTATGACTAAATGGATTAAGGCATGGAAAAAGAATAATTGGAAAAAACATGATGGTAATACTGTTCAAAATAAGGACCTTTTAATCGAACTTGATAGTTATTTTAATAAACGTAATATTGTTATGATACATGTTCGTTCTCATACAGGTGCATCAACATATGAATCTTATTGGAATGATAAAGTTGATTTATTAGCCAAGTCTAATTTACCTAAAAAATTATAATAAATTAAAAATGATTTTTCATAATTCAATGTAATTATCAATTAAAAATCTATATAATTACCTTGTAAATTAACAAGGGCCTTTCATAATACAATGTATTTATCAATTAAAAATACCGATAATTACCCTGTAAATTAACAAGGGCATTTCATAATGCAATGTATTTATTAATTAAAAATACCGATAATTGCCTTGTAAATTGACGTGGATATTTTATAATACAATGTATTTATCAATTAAAAATACCGATAATTGCCTTGTAAATTAACAAGGCCATTTCATAATGCAATGTATTTATCAACTAAAAATACCGATAATTATCTTGTAAATTAACAAGGTCATTTCATAATACAATCTAGTTATTGGATATAAAAACCGATAATTGTCTTATAAATTAACTTGGACTTTTATAATTCAATGTAATTATCACCTTTAATTGACTTGAAAAATAATTTTATTGTTCTTATCAAAAAGACAAGTTATTTTGTAAATTATTTAACTAATTTTATATATTATGCAGTATATTATATCTTATTATGTAATAATTGCCTTTAGGCTAATCTACATTTTATAAATATTATTCTTTCTGCAAAACTATTATTAATATTTTGCGAAAAGACTATCGATAATTATGTAAATATTATATTTTAATCTGTCTTCGACAAAATTTATATTAAAAATTATATTTTAAACCGATAATATTCGCAAACATATGTTTATTAATTTTATTGTTCTTATCAAAAAGACAATTTATTTTGTAAATTAATTTATAAATTTTATTATTTTCAAAATATTTTTAACCAATCAATCTAATTATAATAAAAAATACCGTTAATAGCATTATAAAATATCTAGACTGATTAATAATTCAATGTAATTATCGAATAAATACATCGATAATTGCCTTGTAAATTGATTTTGGCATTTTATAATTCAATCTAGTTATTGGATATAACAAACGATAATTGCCTTGTAAATTGTTTTGGGAATTTTATAATATAACCTAAATATCGAATAAAATCATCGATAATTGTCTTGTAATTTGTCTACGACATTTCATTATTCAATGTAATTATCAATTAAAACACCGATAATTGCCTTGTAAATTGACGATAGCGTTTCATAATTAAATGTAATTATCAATTAAAAACACCGATAATCGCCTTGTAAATTGTCTAGGGCATTATTCAATGTAAATATCAAATAAAAACATCGATAATTACCTTGTAAATTAACAAGGGCATTTCATTATTCAATGTAAATATCAATTAAAAAAACCGATAATTGCATTGTAAATTGTCTTGGGCATTTCATTATTCAATGTAATAATTAGAATAACTTATTTTCTATTATATTTGATGCTTACAACATAAATTACAATTTATTGGTTTTTTCGATTTTTCAATTATTATTTTTGGTGTTGATACATATCCTTTTCCTTGATTTGTTATTTTTATATTTACAACCTTTTCATCTTTTATTTCTGCGGTTGCGGTCGCTGTTATACGCCCATCGCCTACTATAGATACTTTAGGAACTTCATTATAATTATCACCACCATTTAATACCTTAATTTCTACCAATTTTCCATCCCTTAAAAATCCTACTGCTTCAGCAACTGTAAAATCAGTAGCCGGTCCACATAATGATGCACCGGGATATGATATAGTTGCACCTAAATAAGTCGGATAATCAGATGGACATCTTAATTTTTCATCAGTAGATGCAGATGGATTCATCTTACATATATCTTGGTATGGTATAGCCCTTTTGACATTTTCATTTTTTTCTATAACAGTTTTTGTTCTTTCTACTGGTCTTTGCTGTGGTTTCTTTTTTGATGTTGCAAAATTTTCTTTATTTGGTAATGTATTTTCAAATTTTGGCATTGGTATTTGTAAATCAGATTCAGGTATTTTATTCTCTGATTTATTTTCTAATAATTTACTTATATCAGATAACATTATTTCTAATTCGTTTTGTGTTTCTTTCGATTTATCTGGATTTTCAAATCTTTCTAAGATATGAATTGGTTCTCTTGGTTTTATTAAACCTGATAATGTATAAATAAAAAATATTGTTATTCCAATAAATATTATGAATGATATATCCATTTATAATATAAATTAATATTTAAAAAAATTTTAATTATTAGCGCCACCAACTATTCATCTTCGAAGTTAATTTTGATGATACTGACATATTACTATTCACATTTACAGTTTTATCATTCATGTTTTTTATTTGCTCTCTCTGACTATCTAAATGTTCTAATGTATTTTCACCTATCTTTTCGCATTCATATAGTTTATTACGCGCATCTTGTAATATTGATAATCTATTTTTTATTTTAATATGTATTTCATCTGATTTTTTATTAGTATCCAATTTTAATAAATATTCTTTTTTTAAATTATTTATCTTCTCTTTATATCTCGAATATATATATTGTTGTTGGTCTGTTAAATGATATGAACTAATAAATTTTATCATTTCACAAGCCTCTTCTATATTACCTTGTTTCAATAAATTATCTATTTCTACAAATATCTGTTCTAACATTATTATTTTATATATATTATTTTCATTAATCTTTTTATTAAAATATTTAATAAAATTATTATTTAATCATCTTATAAATAAGCTGTAATCCTATCATCTTATAAATAAGCTGTAATCCTATCATCTTATAAATAAGCTGTCATAACTCTACTTAACATACCTATATCTTTTTCATTACCATAATTTCCACAAATACGATAATGGATATGTTTATCTAATGATCTTTTACCTAAAATACCTGGAACTTTATAGGATGATGGACTACGGACTTTTAATACCGCATTTCCTTCATTATCAGCAGTAACTAAACCAGCATTTTCATATTTACTATATGCAGTCCATGGGTCTTCTTTAACTAATTCTTTATTTGCATCAGTTTCACTAGCCCAATAAATAACTCTAGCACCTGGTCTTACTTTAACTGATACTGATATATCAGCATTATCAGGAACTTTATCTGGAATTAAAGAACTACATGGAAAAACTGTCTTACCTAAAAATGGTAAATAGAAATCTCTTTTCATTAAAACTAATAATGCCGCAATACCAACTAATACATATATTACTCTATTTAAATTTGGAATTTTCGAAGTTAACATATCAACAAAATTTACATTGAACGCACCTATAGATAACCAATTTAAACTACCTACTACCATTAATATCATTACGAACATATACATCCATGGATTAAGTCTAATAAACATCTTTTATATTATATTCAATATAAAAAATTTTTATTTATAATTCTTTAACATATCTGCTAATGCTTTATCATCTTTTCCAAAATAATCCTTAAAAGAATCTAAAATCTTTTTACCATCTGCTAATGCTGGTTTCATATTAGTTAATGTATCTAATAATTGTTTTTGAGTGTTAATTAAGTCCTTGGTATCTTTATTTAATGCTGAAATTTCTTTTGGTGTTAAACTTTGTAAATTATCTTTAAAACTACCTTTAGTATCAATATAAAAATCTTCAGATTCTTCTTTTGAATCTTCAAACTTTTCATCAGTTTCTTCTTTTTCATCAGATTCTATTTGTTCATCCGAGTCCTTTTCATCCTTTTGTTTTTTATTTGGTTTTGAATGTTTATTCTCAAATAATTCTATTTGTATTTGACCTGCTTTTATTAAACTAACTACTATATTACCTATAATTAACGCTATACATATTGCTAATATTATATTTTTTAATATTGAAAAACCTATAAAACCTATACAAACTATTATTAATGATGATTTCCAAGATAAATGTGGTATTAACAATACTAAAGATACAGCCGCAAATATTATTAAAATTATATCGTTAGAATTAATTAACATATTTATATAATATTTAGATAAAATAACTTGTATATTTTAATTAAAAAAACACAACTATTTAATCTTAAGATATATTAAGTTTCTTTACATTAATAAATTCAAACCTAAATAAGACATACCTATAATAAATGCTAAAATACCTGCTCTTAATTGAGCTTTCCACATAATACCGTTTGTATTAAATACTGATGGAATATATTGACCTAATTTAGTTAATACAACTGGATTAAAGAAAATAAATACCAAACACATTATAATAACTGGTTTCTTTAACATATTTAATATTTTGGTTAATTTACTTTCTTTATTTGGATATTCAATCACTGTTGAACCCGCTTGTTGATTATGAGTAGTTGATTGTTGATGGTCTCCTTGCATAAATTGATTTTGTGGTGCTTGAACTAATGAAGGGTCGATTTGTCTATTCATTTGTTGTTGCTGTTGTTGGGCATATGCAGCATTACTATCCATATTAAAATGTTCAGTTTGAACACCACCATTTGAAGAACCATTAATTTCATTTAAAATATCATCAACTAATGTTGAATCATCTGAAGCCATTTGATTATCCATTATATTCTATATAATATTGTAATATATCTTATTTTTTTTAAAAAAAC
>JACCDX010443274.1_pt1 | contig 32201 bp, 26 predicted proteins | sample 7449681 | NCBI WGS metagenome assembly JACCDX01 (sample SAMN15323450, study PRJNA562643) | freshwater metagenome | isolation source: river surface water | place: USA:Blue River Watershed | collected 2017-08-18
AGCAACTGACCGAGCAATCGGAGCTAAATCGGACCCACGGACGCATGGCTTTCAGTGTGTTGCTGTTCCAGGATTTGGCCTTCGTCCCATTCCTGGTACTGGCGGGAGCGCTCGCGAGTGGCAGGACCGATTTTTCGCCGCAGGCCATCTCGGTCGGTGTGGGTGGCGCGGTTCTCGCCGTGGTCGCCGTGTTGGCAGCAGGCCGCTTTTTATTGCGGCCGTTGCTCTATCAGATCGCGCACAGTCGCGTGCGCGAGCTGTTCACCCTTGCCGTGTTGATGGTCGCGCTCGGTGCCGCCTGGGTTTCCCACGGGGCTGGCGTGTCCATGGCAACCGGCGCCTTCCTCGCCGGCATGATGTTGGCGGAGACGGAGTACCGACATCAGGTTGAATCGGTGATTCGGCCGTTTCGCGACATCCTGCTCGGACTGTTTTTCATTTCGGTCGGCATGATGCTTGACGTGCGCGTATTGCGTGAGGAGTTTTGGGCGATCCTCGCGGTGCTTGCGGCGATGCTCGTTCTGAAGACCGGAATCATGGCACTAGTCGCACGCGTATCCGGGCTACCGAGCTTCAAGGCGGTACGCACTGGAATCGTGCTCTCGAGTGGCGGTGAGTTCGGCATCGCGATCTTGACGATTCTCATGCAGGGTCGCGTCGTCGATCCGAGCATCACACAGCCTGTGTTGGTGGCGATCGTGCTCAGCATGGTGACGGCGCCGTTGATCCTTCGCGAGAACCGACGCATCGTCCGTTGGCTGTTGCGTGAGGCGGGTCCTGCCACACCAAAAACCCTCGAGGCCACTCCGGAGGAGAAGCTCGCGCACGATCTGGCGTCGCGTGAGCATGTGATCATCTGCGGCTTCGGTCGTGTCGGCCAGAATCTGGCGCGAGTCCTCGATTCTCAGGCGCTCGAGTATCTCGCCATGGACCTCGATCCGCTGCGAGTGCGCAGTGCGCGAGCGGCCGGGTTACCCGTGATTTACGGAGACGCCTCCGATGTCGATCTGCTACGCGAGGTGGGTTTGAAGACGGCCAATGCGGTGGTGATCACCTTTGCGGATCCCGCCGTGGCGATCGGCATACTTCGTGCGGTGAGAAGTTTGCGATCGGATGTGCCCGTGCTCGTTCGAACGGCTGACGATTCGCGCCTGGCTGATTTGATGGCGGCGGGCGCGACCGAAGTCGTTCCCGAGACCTTCGAAACCAGTTTGATGCTGGCCTCGCATGCGTTGATGTTGCTCAACCAGCCTGTGTCCCGAGTCGTGCGAACGATCGGTAACATCCGGTCCGATCGTTACGCGAGCCTGCGTGGTTTGCTGCGCGGCGAGAGCGATTTGCCCGACGAGGAGACCGAGGCAGATGCTGCCGCGATTCGTACGGTCGTCATCCCGCCGGGTGCCTGGGCGGTCGATCAATCTTTGAGCGACGTGTTGCGCCGCGGCGTTGACGTGCACTTTCGCAGCGTATTGCGTTACGGCGTGGTGGGCAACGAGCCCGACCTCGCGCTGCGTCTTCGAGTCGGCGATGAGATCGTCTGTGCAGGCTCGCCAGAGGCGCTCGAGCACGCCGAGAAAGTGTTGCTCGCGGGGTGAGTCAGGCCGCAGCGCGTAGCGCCTGACGAAGTATCTCGACGGCGTTACGAATTTCGTCGGGCGTCGAGATGAACGGTGGTGCAAGTGCGAGCGTCTCACCCGTGAAGCGGGCGTAAAGACCTCGTTCGAGCGCCCGTTCGAACACGCGGAACGCCTGCATTCCGGGTTGCCCTGCGAGCGGCGTGACATCGATGGCGGCAGCGAGTCCCAAGTTGCGGATATCGGCCACCAATGGTTCGCCTCGAAGCGAATGAATCGTCTCCTCGAGCACCGGTGCGAGCATTGCCGCCTTGGCGATCCAGCCACGCGAGGCGTCGCCACCCGGGGCGAGTTGTTCCAAAGTCGCCTCTGCAGCCGCAATAGCCAATGGGTGGCCGGAGTAGGTGTAGCCGTGGAAGAACTCGATGAGATGTGACGGGCCCGACATGAATGCGTCGTAGATCGACTCATTCACGAGCACACCGCCTAGGGGGACGGCCGCGTTGTTCACTGCTTTGGCGAACGTGATCATATCTGGGCGAACGTCAAAAAAATCGGCCGCGAAAGGCGTACCCAAACGACCGAAACCGGTAATGACCTCGTCGAAAATGAGCAGGATGCCATGCTTGTTGCAGATCTCCCGCAAGCGGGCGAGATAGCCCTTCGGCGGGACGATGACGCCGGTCGACCCTTGCATGGGCTCTACGATGACCGCGGCGATGTTGCTCGCATCGTGTAGTGCGACGAGTCGCTCGAGTTCGTCCGCCAGATGTGCGCCCCATTCCGGTTGGCCGCGCGAGTAGCCCATCTTGCTCGGATCGAAGGTGTGGGGGAGGTGATCGACACCGGGGATCATGAGTGGCGCGAACATCTTGCGGTTGGCTGGTATGCCGCCGACCGAAATGCCGCCCATGCCCACGCCATGGTAAGCGCGCTCACGGCCAATGATGCGCGTACGCGTAGCCTCACCGCGAGCGCGGTGATAGGCGACGGCGATTTTCAGCGCCGTGTCGACCGCCTCGGAGCCCGAGTTGGTGAAGAACACTCGATCGTTTGGTCGACCTGCGAGTTGGGCGATCTGCGACGCCACGCGAAAGGCACCGGGATGCCCCATCTGAAAACTCGGACTGAAATCGAGAATGCCCGCTTGCTCGCGGATCGCTGCGACGACCGCAGCGGGCGAGTGCCCGAGCGGACAACACCACAGACCAGAGAGCCCGTCGAAGACGCGGCGTCCATCGACGAGCGTGTAATAGGCGCCGTCGCCGCGTTCGATGAGCCGCGGATGCGCTTTGAAGTGCCGGTTATGGGTGAAGGGCATCCACCAGGAACGCAGTGCCGGCTCTTCTTGCATACGCGTTTAGCCTTTCATGACTGTGGCGAGAGATTCGGCCAGTCGCTCGACATTGCTCGGGCTGACACCCGCAATGTTGATACGACCATCGGGTGCCATGTAGATGTGATGCTGCTCGCGAGCGGCGATCACTTGTTCGGCCGAGAGCGGCAGGCGCGAGAACATGCCGCGCTGCTGCTTGACCCAAGCGAAGTCGCGACCGGTGCTGGCGGTCAGCCGATCAGCCAACTGGCTGCGCAGCGAGTTGATACGGTTGGCCATGTGGCGCAGTTCCGTCATCCAATCCTGTCGCAGTTCCGGCGTGGAGAGCACTCGGTCAACGATGGCGGCACCGTGGTCCGGTGGCATCGACCAGAGTGTTCGGGCGAGACGGCCAAGTTGCCCACCCGCGATAGAGGCCGCTTCGCTGCCCGCGTTGAGTACGGCGATGAGGCCAGTACGCTCACGGTAGAGTCCAAAATTCTTTGAGCACGAGACGGCAACCAACATCTCGGGAACGGCTTTGGCGATCAATCGAATCGATGCCGCGTCACGATCGAGATCTTCGCCAAGTCCTTGGTAGGCCATGTCGAGGAAGGGCAGCAAGCGACGTCGCGCCAGCACGTCGGCCACTGCAGCCCACTGTTCCGGTGCGAGATCCTGACCGGTCGGGTTGTGGCAGCAGGCGTGCAATACGACGACCGAGCCGGCCGCGAGCTGTTCGAGCGCCTCGAGCATCGGCTCGAAGCGCACCGTGTTGTTGACCGCGTCGTAGTAGGGATACTTCTCGACTTTGAGACCGGCTGAGCCCAACAGCGGGATGTGGTTGGCCCAAGTCGGGTCACTGACGTAGACCGTCGAGCCTGGGCGTGCCGCGTTGATGAGTTCGGCGCCAAGGCGCAGCGCACCGCTGCCGCCCGGAGCTTGTGCGAGCGCGAGATCGCCCTTGCGGCCGGCGAAATCCGAGCCGAAGGTTAGCTCGGCCACTTGCATGTTGAAGCCCGGGTTACCGACGGGGCTGAGATAAGTCTTGCTGGTCTGAGCGGCGATCAGTTCCTGCTCAGCGCGTTTGACGGCACGCGGTACCGGCGTCTTGCCAGCTTCGTCCTTGTACACGCCGACGCCGAGGTCGATCTTCGTTTCCGAAGTGTCTTTCTGGAAAGCGGCTGAGACGCCGAGGATGGGATCAACCGGAACGCGAGTCAGAGTCTCGAACATGGCGGGCCTGCGAAAATAGAGGAAAACCTCCTCATTATCGCAGAGCAGCCCGCCTCTTTACGAACGCGTTTCCGGTCTTGTCTGCGGCGCGAATGACGGGAAGAACACTTTGCGTACCGTCAGGCGGATTATCCGACCCTGCGGGTCGAGTAGGTCCGGCTGATAGTTCAGCGGTGTCAGACCCTGCGCATTGCGAACGTCTTGACGCGCGTCGAACAGGTTATCGACGATCAAGGCAAGGCGCGCGCCGCGCAGTAGCGGATACTCTCGAGCGATCGGTTGCAAGCCAAGATCCGCAAACAGGCGTAGACCCACGGTCGTGAGTCCGGAGAACCGCAGCGTATCGAGGGCACTGTTCGCCTCCGTGCCACTGCGCCAACGGGCCGTCAGTCGACCGCCAAAGCCGTTGCGAGCGCCGCCGAGATTGAGCTCGAGTTCGTCGCTCGAGATACCAGTCGGATCCAGCAGTACATCGCCGTTCAATAGGTCGAGCGGAATGCCGGCGTTACCGAGGCGTACTTCATCGCGAGTGCGATGCGTGTGCGTGATCGACAGTTGCCAGCTTCCACGTCGGGCGAAGCCCATCATGCGTTCGCCCATCGCGGCCATCCGCGCGCGGCGTGCGGCGTCATCGCCAGGCGCAGCAGCGGCGGGCGTGTTGCTCGCGCCGCTCTGGCCGGCACCGCCAGGACTACCAGCGGCACCACCACCTGCGCCGCGCCAATTGGGCGCCTCGGGCTGTAGACCCCAGGGTCGATTAAGCGACAAGGTCCAGCGCCACTCGTCACGTTCGCGGCTTCCGAGATTGAGCGGGCGAGCGTCGATCGCGACCAAGCGACCTTGCGTGTCACGGGTGAACCGCTCGCCGAAGGCGCGCTCGATGTTCGGCGTGGCCAACGGCAGCGAGCCGATGAGATCTCGTGTTTCGGTGCGGAGGTAATCGATCGTCAGATTGAAGTCGATGTCCTCCCAAGGTCTTGCAGAGACGCTCAGTTTTTCGACGCGCCGACGATCGGGCTGTAACAAGGCGTTGCCACCGTCGATCCGACTAATGTCACGGGTTTCGCCCCGCAGGAAGTCATAGGTGCGAACGATTGGCGTCACGATCGAGGGCGAGCCGCGTTGCTGCAAGGAGGGAGCACCCTCATCTTCGGTGACGCTCGCCAGAATGCGCCACTGTCGTGAACGGCTCCAGTTGAGGCCATAACCCAATACATCGAGCGAGCCGACATCCGAGAGGTGTTCAACGGCGCCGTTGAGATTCGCCGTGAAGCGACCGACCTCGGGAATATCGAGCAGCGGCAGATCGAGATTCAGTTGGGCTTCGCGTCGATCTCGATCCAGTTCGGTCAAGCGCTCAATACCAGCGCGGCGTGAGAGGCTGTCGATCGCGCGCGTGCCAACGCTGGCGCGTGCGGTGGCGCTGAGTGTTCCCGCCGGGACGTCGGCGAGGTCGCCATTGGCGAGGAGATCGACATCGAGCACGTCACTGCGCGAGCGTCCCGACAAACCTTCGCCCGAGGTGAACGATTCGCTCGTGTCGCGGTTGGCGGAGAAGTTGGCTGACCAGCGCCAGCCGGCCGTGACGCCCTGCACGAGTCCGCCGATCCGCGCCTCGTCGGTGTCGACCTCGCGGCGGATGAGATTCGATTCCGGCAAGGCGCCCGGTCGCAGGCCGAGTAGCGACTCGCGTTCGTTACGATCGAAGGTGGCATTCAGCGTCGCCGAACGCCCTTCAGCCAACGGCTTCACCCACGTTGCGTTCGTTGACCAGCCTCGGACCTCGGGCAGCAGACTGCGGAAGGGCGCATCGCTTCGAGCCTGACCATCATCCCCCTGGATGCGTCGCTCGCTTTCGAGCAACGCATCATCGTTGCGCAATTTGAAATCGAACTGCAGTCGCTCGTCTTGTTGGATACGCAGCCAGTTGATGCTGGCATCGAGACCGTCGCGACCGCCCTCGGCAGTGCTACGCGCATTCACTTCACCGGTCCACGCCCGAAAGCGCGGACGTAGTACGAGGTTCACGACGCGTTGATCCGCGCGATAGCCATATTTGAGCGCCACTTCCTCGGAGAGGATGTCGGTGCGCATGATGGCTTCGGTCGGCAGATCACGAATTTCGGCAAAGCCCGATACACGCACGCCATTGACGAGCACCACGGGCCGCTCGCCACCACGTCCGCGACCACTGCCGAGTTGCGGCGCGAGGGCTTGCAACAACTCAGACACGTTACCGACGCCGAGCGCGCGGATTTCCTGTGAGGACAATTGCAGTTCAGGAGCGATATCGCCGATCACGGCGCCGGGCTCACGCCGTCCCGAGACCACGACCTCTTCGAGCGCTTCTTCCGGTGTCGATTGCGGAGCGGTATTGGACTGGCTAAGCCCCGCGGTACTGGCAGCGAGCGCTGCCGACGTCACGAGAGCGGAAATGGCGGTGGCCGGCTTCCTTGCCGACCGATGCGAGCGGTATGTCATCCGCGTATTGTCGCAGGGTTAGCCGCTGAAAATCGCCCCCTCGTTTTCGAGTCGGGTGATATCGGCTGCCGAGTAGCCGATGGTTTGCAGCACTTCCCAGTTGTGTTCACCCATGCGTGGCAAGGTGAGTTGCGCTGCGCCGGGTTCGTTTTTGAAACGAATCGGTACGCCGATGTGTTCATGCCCCTCGTCATCGACGAGGCGCATGCCACGGGCGGCGGCTTGTGGATCGTCGAAAGCCTCGCGCAGGGTCTTCACCGGCGCGAAACTGATATCGCGTCCTGCGAACCAATCGACCCACTCTTGCTGCGTGCGCGTCGAGAACCACTGGCGCAAAAGTTCGATCAGCGGTGCCTGATGCGGACCCGGTCCTCGTTCGCATAGTTCGACGAGATCGGTACGACCGATCTCAGTGAGCAAGTTGCGAACGAACTTGATCTCTTGGGCGCCGAGTACAACGTGACGGCCATCGCTCGTGCGATAGATGTTGTAGAAGGCGCTGCCGCCGAGGCTGCGTTCGTGGCGCGGCACCGGCGATCGCGATTGCGCAAACACGGGTCCGGTGATGTTCGGTGTCCAGGCGAGCACCGAATCGTGCATCGAGATATCGAGGTAATCACCACGCCCCGTTTGCTCGCGGCGATAGAGCGCCATCATCACGCCAGACAGTGCCAGCATGGAGGCCGCCATGTCTGCGACGGGCACGTGCGGCATGGTGGGCTCGCCATCGTTGCCGATGTTGAGACTGACAACGCCTGCAATCGCCTCCGTCGCCAGGTCATGCGCCGGGATGTTGCGGTAGGGTCCTGTTTGCCCAAAGGCGGAGATCGAGCAGTAGACGATCGCCGGGTTACGCGCGGCAACGGTCTCGTAGCCGATGCCGAGTCGATCGACGACACCCGGTCTGAAGGCTTCGATGAAGACGTCAACCGTCTCGCAGAGTTTGAGCAGCGCTTCACGTCCCGCAGGAGATTTCAGATTGATGCAAACACTCTTTTTACCGCGATGGGTGTTACGGAAAAAAACGCTGTTCTCGCCGATACGGGGACCGATGTGTCGGTTAGGTTCGCCTTCGCCGGGTGGTTCGACCTTGATGACCTCGGCGCCTTGGTCGGCCATCATCAACGACAGTTGTGGGCCGGGTAGAAAAAGCGATAAATCCAGTACGCGTAAGCCTTCGAGTTTCATGGTGCAACCTCAAAGAATTCCGCGTGACTTGAAGCCCGCGATATCGTCGTTCGAGTAGCCGAGCTCTTGCAGCACGGTATCGGTATCGGCGCCGAGCGCTGGACCACTGCGGGCAGGTAGACGCTCACCATCGAGCTTGATGGGGTTGGCGAAGCTGCGAAAGTCGGCCCGCTTCGGATGAGGTGTGTTTCGGATCATGCCGTTGGCGAGCGGGAAGGGATTCTCCAGCGCTTGCGCCATGTCATACACAGGAGCGGCGGGCAGCACGCCCTGCAGCTTGGCGAGCCAAGCTGCCGTCGTGTCTCGTTCGAATTCGGTATCGAGCAGCGGAGTCAGTTCGTCGCGATGCTCTCTTCGCAGCGAGACCGTCGCGAAGCGCGGATCTTGGGCGATGTGCGGTGCCTCGATGACTTTCAATAGTTCCTGCCAGAACTTCTCCGTCATGCACATGATGAAGATCCACCCATCGCGTGTTTTGAACAACTGCACGGGGGTGGCGCTGGGGTGGGCGCTTCGGGGTGCGCGACCGGTGACCAGTTTTTCGTTGAGGTACCAAGTTCCGGGGTAGGAGAGTTGATGCAGTGCAACATCGAACAAACTCACATCGATATCGCGCCCGAGGCCGCTGCGAGCCGCGCCAAACAGCGCCGATACCAGCGCCAACGCGGTCGTGATGCCGGTCATGTAGTCGATGATCGACAGACCCATGCGGGCCGGCGGCGTGCCGGGTTCGCCGGTGACGTGCAGAAAGCCAGCCTCTGCCTGCATGAGGTAGTCGTAACCGGGCCAGGCCCGGCGCTCGTTATCGCGACCGTAGGCGGACAGGTGTGCGCAAACCAGCCGCGGATTGCAGTCGCGCAGCGCCGCGTAGGTCAAGCCGAGCTTGTCGGGTTGATCGCCCCGCAGGTTGTTGAGGACGGCGTCGGATTTCGCGACGAGCTTGCGAAAGATCGCTTGGCCATCGGATGTTTTCAGGTCGAGACAGACGCTGCGCTTGTTGAGGTTGAAGGTCTGGAAAAAGTGCGAATCATGCTCGCCCAGGAAATACGGGCCCATGCCGCGCGTCGCATCGCCGCCTTGAGCGCGATTTTCGATTTTGATGACCTCCGCGCCGAGATCGGCGAGATACATCGAACCGAAAGGCCCGGCTCCGAATGCCTCGAAGGTGAGAACCCGAACGCCAGCCAGCGGCAGCGGCAAACTCACAGGGGGTTCCTCTCGACCAATTGCTTGGCGATGATGATGCGCTGCATTTCATTGGTGCCTTCACCAATACACATCAATGGTGCGTCACGGTAGTAACGCTCGACGTCGAAGTCGGTCGAGTAGCTGTATCCACCGAAGATGCGCATAGCTTCGAGGCTGTTTTCGACACCGGCTTCCGATGCGAACAGCTTCGCCATACTCGACTCGAGATCGCAACGCTCGCCGGTGTCGTACTTGCGCGCGGCTTGCTCGATGAGCAGGCGTGCAGCTTCGACTCGGGTCGCCATGTCGGCGAGCTTCAGTTGGATGGCCTGATGTTGTGCGATCGGCTTGCCGAAGGTGCTTCGCTCTTGGGCATAACGCAGCGCGTCACGCAGCGCACCTGCGGCGATACCGGCGCCACGAGCCGCCACGTTGATGCGACCGAGTTCGAGTCCGCCCACCGCTTGCTGGAAGCCGCGTCCCTCCACGCCGCCGATCAGTTGGTCGGCGGAGATGCGATAGTCTTCGAAGACGAGTTCGGCACTGTCGATCGACTTGTAGCCGAGCTTGCGAATCTTCTTGGCTGCCTTGAAGCCATCACCTTTCTCGCAGATGAACATACTCATGCCCTTGTGGCGCGGTTGCGCCTCGGGGTCGGTTTTGACGAGTACGCCGAAGCAGGTGCCGTAGACACCGTTGGTGATCCAGGTCTTGGTGCCGTTGATGACATAGTGATCGCCATCGCGACGCGCCACGGTCCGTATGCTCTGCAGATCGGTGCCTGCATTGGGCTCGGTGAGGCCGATGCCCCCGCGGATTTCGCCGCTCGCAAACTTCGGTAGCCAACGTCGCTTCTGTTCGTCCGTGCCGTGTCGTTGCACGCAGGCGGCCATGATCAGGTGCGAATTGAAGATGCCGACGGGGGCCATCCAGATCGACGCGATGCTCATCACGATACGCGCGTAGGTCGATGCAGAAAGACCGAGTCCACCGTATTCCGGGTCGATAGTGGCTCCGAAGAGCCCGAGCTCCTTCATCTGCTCGACGATCTCGAGCGGGTACTCATCGGCGTGGTCGAATTTCTTGGCGATGGGCTTCAGTTCCCGCTCGGCCCAGCGTTCGATCGATTCTAGAATCTCGTTATCTACGTCGCTCATGGCGTTCTCCGCAGTGACGGGTCGTAAAGGTCAGTAGTTCATCTTGTCTTCGACGGCGTGACCGCGCTTGGCCACGAGAACCGTACGCTCGAATTCGCACACGATCTTGCCGTCTTGGTTTTTACCGATCGTGCGCACCGTGACGAGTCCGGCGGTGGGTCGCGATTTGGATTCGCGCTTCTCGAGCACTTCGGATTCGCCGTAAAGCGTATCGCCAGCGAAAACCGGCGCGGTCATGCGGATGTCTTTCCATCCCATGTTGGCGATGGCTTTCTGACTGACGTCGGTCACGCTCATGCCGACGAGAATGGCGAGCGTGAGGGGCGAGGCGACGATGCACTTCCCAAACTCCGACGCTTTTCCATACTCGGCATCAAAGTGCAGCGGATGGGTGTTCATCGTGAGTAGGGTGAACCAGGTGTTGTCGGTTTCGCTGATGGTGCGACCCGGTCGATGTTCGTACACGTCGCCGACGACGAAATCTTCGTAGTAGCGACCGAAAGTCTCGCGATAGCGTTGGGGTGCTACGGGTTTGGCTGCTTGGCTCATCGGGAGGATCCTCGGCGGCTTGGGTAAATGTACGGACAAATGCTAGGATGCGATCCAATGGGTGTCAATCGAACTCAGCCTCGTTATCGAGCGCTCGCCGAGGTGCTGCAAAAAGATCTGCAGGCGGGTCGTTATCCCGTGGGTTCCGTACTGCCGGGCGAGCTCGAGCTCGTCGGTCGTCATCGCGTGAGTCGCCACACCGTTCGGGAGGCACTGCGATGTCTCGAGGAGCAGGGTCTGATCACGCGCAATCGCGGTATCGGCACCGTGGTCACGGCGCTCGAGTCGCCGCCGGGTCGGGTGCAGCGGCTCGCATCGCCGGCGGAATGGATGCGCTACCCGGAAGGGAGCCGACTCGTGGTGCTCGCAACCGATGAAGTCGTCGCTGACGGCGAGCTGGCGAGTTCGCTCGCCTGCAAGCGCGGTACGCATTGGTGTCGAGTGCGAGCACTACGGCGTTTGAAGGGTCGCGGTGGCGCGGTTATCGGCTGGTCGGATATCTATCTGCCGAAGGAATATGCGGCCGTTGCGATCTCGGTCGGCAAAGCAGGCGGCTACGTTTACGAGGCCATCGAAAAGCGCTTCGGTGCGCGCGTGGAGACGGTCGAAGTCGAACTTCGCGCGGAGGTTCTCGATGCCGTTCGTGCCAAGGGGATGGGTGTGAAGTCCGGTACGCCATCTCTGGCGCTGGTTCGGCGTTATCGCGGGCGTGATGGTCGAGTCTTCCTCGTCACCATCGCCGAGCATCCGGCGGAGCGTTACACGTACGGATTTCGATTGCGTCGCAGCCGCGACGGGACGGTGTGGCTTCCCGATTAAGCGTTACGCTGGCGCGAGCGCTCGAGATCCAGCACGAGGATACCAAGCACGATCAGTGCAATGCCGAGCCATTGCCACAGGGTCAGTCGCTCATCGAGCAAGATCCAGGCGAGCAGCACCGTAGTTGGTGGCCCCACGGTCGAGAGCACCGCACCGCGTTGAGCACCGACTCGACGTACGCCCTCCGCTTGGAAGGAGGCTGGCAGGAACATGCAGACGATGGCCAACAACACGAGCAGCATCCACGCGGAGGCGCTGAACGCGCCGAGTTCGGCGATATCGTGCGTGAAGAGAAAGTGCGGCAGCAGACAAGCCGGCGCTGCCGTCATGGCAATCAAAGTAAAACGCGCGCTGCCGATCTCGCGCGTGTACTTTTCGCTGACCACGAAGTAGATCGCGTACGACAAAGCAGAGCCGATCACCAGCAGGGCGCCGAGTAGATTTGCCCGAAGTTCGGCGAAATCGAACCCGCCCATCGTGAAGAAGATGCCGACGTATGTTAGTGCCAGTGCGAGCAACACGGTTCGTGTCGGCCAGCGGCGATCCCGCCACGCGTAATAAAGCACGACCATCGCCGGATAGCTGAAGATCAGCACCCGCTCGATGCTCGCTTCGATCATGGTCAGGGCGACGAAGTCGAGCATCGCCCCAACGTAGTAGCACAGCGCTCCCACGGCAGCCGCGGTCAACAAGGCGCGTGGTGGCGTCGAGCGAATGGCCGCGAAGCCCTCACGGCGCAATGCGAACCACCAGAAAAGCGGCAGTGCGAACAGGGCTCGCAGCGTGACGAGCGCCTCGACGCTGACACCCATCGAGTAGAGTTGCTTGGCAAAGATGCCCTTGGTCGCAAACAGCATCGCTGCAAAACTGACGAGCAGCGCGCCGACCGGATCGACCGGCTTGGATGAAGTGCTCAATGCGCCGCCTCAGGTCGCTTTGCGCGAAAAGTGCGCAATGGCCCAGATGCACCCACCGGCGATCAGGATTTCACCGAAGTTGTCGAGTTTCAGTGCGCGAAACGGCGGAGCGGCGCTTGCGAGCATCAATACACCGCCCAAGAACATCCACGGAAATCGGTGACGCCACATCACGGCGGCACCGGCGAGGATGACGACGAGACAAGTGAAGATCGAGGGCAGAGGCGGTGCGGTCGTGACCACTTGCTGTCCCTCGAAGCAGAACGCGTCTGCCGAGACCGCAGTCGAATAACGGACGAGATCGAACTCGCACACCGGGTGCAACGAGTCCTGCCAGAAGTGGGGCAGGTCGTAGATCATCAGTGCAACGCTCATGGCGCAAAATGCCAGCATCGCCTGCGGGTAACGCATGAAAGAAAAACCGGCGAAACGCAGGATCGAGCCACAGGCGACGATCAGCCAAGTGCCGGATAACCAGTGCAGCCAAAAGCGTGGCCACGACAGCGTCTCGAGGGTTTCACCCAAGCCAATGAATTTACCGAGACCGACGATGAGATTGTCCCAGACGAGCCCGAATTGCGGCACGAGCAGCACGAGCGCGATCACGAGGCCCTGATACCGCCATAGGCGCCACAGCCATACGAGGAGGACCGCCTGTAGGAGAGCCTGCGCGAGGAACAACTCGGAATACATGGGGCGAGCGTATCATCGACCCGTCTTTTTGCGGAGTGTGACGACGATGAGTGGACCTTTGGCTGGAATCAAGGTGGTGGAAATGACGAGCGTAGTGCTCGGTCCGTGGGCTTGCCAGATGCTGGCCGACATGGGGGCTGACGTCATCAAGATCGAGCAGCCCCGGGGTGACAGTAACCGCTCGCTCGGCGCTAGCAACAACCCGGGTATGGCCGCGCTTTATCTGACCTGCAACCGCAACAAGCGCAGCATCGTGCTCGATCTGCGCGTTCCCGGTGCGAAAGACGCGTTTTTCGCTCTCATCAAAGATGCGGATGTGTTCGTTCACAACAATCGACCGCAAGTGATGACCAAGCTTGGTCTCGACTACGCAGACCTGAAAAAGATCAATCCAAGACTCATCTACTGTGGCGCCTACGGCTACTCGAAGAAAGGGCCTTATGGTCGCCTCGGTGCGCTCGACGATTCGATCCAGGCGGCGAGCGGCATCGCCATGCTCAATGAAATGGTGCTCGGCGAGCCTCGCTATCTACCAACAGTCGTTGCCGACAAGACGACGGCCATCACCGTGGTTTACGGAGTGCTCGCTGCGCTCTTTCATCGTGAACGCACCGGAGAGGGCCAGGAGCTCGAAGTGCCGATGTTCGAGACGATGGTCAACTTCGTCATGGCCGAGCACCTTTGGGGTATGACCTTCGAACCACCGAAGGGCAAGCCGGGCTACACGCGGCTGATGAGCAAAGACCGCAAGCCCTATAAGACGCTCGATGGTTATATCGCGGTACTACCGTACCTCGATGCCCATTGGGTCAAATTCTGTCAGGTGGTCGGACGACCCGAGCTCGCGGCCGACGAGCGATTTCGTACCCTGGCCGATCGCGTCCGCAACATTGACCTGACCAACCGCACGACCGCCGAAATCATGGCGACCCGTACGACTGCCGATTGGCTGAGTGTGCTCGAAAACTCGGGTATCCCGCACATCGTGGTGAATACGCTCGAGGATCTGGCGACCGACCCGCATTTGCAGGCGACGGGTTTTTGGCAATTCGTCGATCATCCGACCGAGGGGCGTTTGCGGATGCCGAGCTTCCCGGTCAACTTCAGTGCCACTCCGGCATCGATCGATCGTCATGCGCCGCGTTTGGGCGAGCACACCGAAGAATTGTTACGTCAGGCCGGCTTGAGCAACGAAGATATCGCTGCACTCACGCACAGCGGCGCCGCACTCACGGCCGAACAGGCCGCGAAGTTTGTGGGAACGGGCGGAGACTGACGCGGTCGCTTACGCCTTGATGCCGTAAACGCGCAGCGCGTTGTCACGCAGGAATTTCCGCAGCGGATCCGGGCGCAGATTGAGCGCCAGCACCTCGTCCATGGTGCGCTTGAAGCCGAGCACCGGGAAATCCGTGCCGAAGAGCACCTTGTCCTGTCCGTAGGAGTTGATGTACTTCACGAAAGCCTCGGGCCAGTACTTGGGGCTGTGCGCATCTGACCCGATGAACACGTTCTCGTGCTTCCAGGCCATCGCAATCATCTCGTCGGTCCACGGAATGCCGACGTGGATCCCAATCAGTTTGAGCTCCGGAAAGTCGCAGGCGATACCGTCGAGCAGGATGGGGCGACCCACGCTGCGCATCGGCGCTTCTTTGGTGTACACCATCGATTGCCCAACCTGCATCTGAATAGGCACACCGAGTTCGACGCACTTGGCGTAGAACGGGTAGTACTTCGCATGATCGGGCGGCAGATCGAACCAGTGCGGATAGACGTGCGCGCCGATGAAGCCCATGTTTTTAACGGCATCCTCGAGCGCGCGTACACCGTTCATGCCCTCATAAGGATCGATGCCCGCCATGGCATAGAAGCGACCCGGGTATTTCTCGACCGCGCGCGCGATCACCTCGTAGGGGAGGTGGAAAGAACCCGGCAATCCCTTTCGACCCACTTTGGGAGCGAACAGGAAAGCCTTCTCGATGCCCGCCTCAGCCATTTGCGCAAGTTGCTGTTCGAGCGTGACGCCCTGCATATCGGTCTTGGACTTCATCTTCCCGGCGAAGAACTGGTCCTGCCAACCGGGTCGGTAGGAGAGCGCTTCTTCGGTCCAGATACCGCTGACGATGTCGATCGCAGGCACGGGCGGGGAGGTAGTCACTTCGGGAAATCTCCAATACACAGGGGCACGAGTCTCGGGCGGGGATATTGCCTAAACCCGGGCGCGGCGGCTGCAGTGAGGCGGTCGACTGGCCGTTTCGCGGTCCCTCCAGGATACGATGCTGTTGCTATGCCGCAACAGACTTTGGTGCAAGACAACGAATATCCGTTGCGACTCGCGGGGGCCGAGCTTTAGACTCGTGCGGCTTTTTCCCCACTCCTAATTAAGGACAAACCTGGAGGGATTGAATGTTCAATCGTCATCGGAAAATTTCCCTGATCGGCGCGAGCGTGGTGGCTGCCATCGCTGCGGCTCAATCAGGCGCGCAGGAAGCGCAGCTCGAAGAGATCGTCGTCACCGCCCGTCAGCGCGCCGAGCGCCTCGAAGACGTGCCAGCGACGGTGCAGGCCTTCACCGCGACGGAAATTCAGGCGGCGGGCATCGAGCGTCCGCAGGACTTCATCGCGTTGACGCCGGGCGTCGCGCAGGTGCAAACGGCGGAAGCTGGTGACCTTCAGGTCACGATCCGCGGCATCAACACGGGTCGCGACGCCGAAACCAACTTCGCGCTCGTGATCGATGGTGTGTTGCAGACCAACCCGAATGCGCTAAACCAGGAACTCAACAACGTTTCGCAGATCGAAGTGTTGAAGGGACCGCAAGGCGCTCTCTACGGTCGCAACGCCGTGGCTGGTGCCATGATCATCACTACGCGCAAGCCGTCCGACTCGTTCGAGTTCGACCTCGGCGGTGGCTATGGTCAGTACAACAGCTACAAGCTGAATGCCTACATGGGCGGCCCGATTGGTGAGAACACCCGCGCTTCGGTGTCAGCCTACACCCGCAAAACCGATGGTCAGTGGGAAAATACGCTCCTCAAGTGCGACGATTGTGTCGATTTCTTTGAAGAGTCCGGCTTGTCGGCGCGCCTCATCACCGATCTCGAGGGTGGCGGCACGATCGACGCCAAAGCGAAGTTCTCGAAGCTCGATGCGGGCGCGATCAACTTCAATGCCTCGTTCGCGTTGCAAGAGGCGGCGGCCGGTGGATTTGGTGCGCTGTTCTACGAAGATGCCAACAAGCACAACTTCGTCTACCTGAACAACGTCAAGCCGCAAAACGAGCAGGAGAACATCAACCTGTCCGTCAAGGCGGAGTACCCGGTTGCGGTCGGTACCTTGACCGCGGTTGCCGCGTTCAACGACCAGACCAACTACTTCCTCACCGATGGCACCAGCGCGGCTTTCGGCTTGTACTCGGCCACCGCGTCGTGCACCAGCTCGCTTGCGGCACGCACGAAGGACACGCCGCTGCCGGCGCCGTTCTTCTACCCGGGCTTGCTGCCGCCTTATGGTCCGACCACCTGCGACGGTTACCAGTACCAGCAGCGTGACCAGAAGGACACCAGCGTCGAAGTGCGTCTGACGTCGCCTGGCGACGAGGCTTTCCGTTGGGTGGCCGGCGCGTATCTCGCCGACATCCAGCGTAAGGTGATCGTGTCGCAGGGTTCGGATAACGCCACGGGCTTCGTCAAGCAGGGCCTCGTCCGCACGGGCGGTGCGAACCCGACCGATCTGCTGTACGACGACGACTTTGACAGCACGGTGCTCGCTGGCTTTGGTCAGTTGGCCTATGACATCCAGGACGGCCTCGAAGTCGCCTTGGCTCTGCGCTACGACCAAGAGAAGCGCGAAGTGTCGAACAACGTGCCGAAGATCGGTCCGCAAACGCCGGGCTTTGGTGGTTCAGGCAAGTTCATCAACCCGGCCTACGATGCCAACCCGGCACTCGCGAGCATCCCCGGTCGTTCGAAGACCTTCTCTCAGTTGCAGCCGAAGCTGTCGGTCAACTGGAAGGCGACGGACGGCGTGGCGCTCTTCGCGAGCTACGGTGTCGGCTTCCGCTCGGGCGGTTTCAACTCCTCGGGTAGCCGCGCCACGATCGAGCAAAACTTCGGCGGTCTCTGCACGGGCCCGACGCAGTGGGACAAGATCGGCATCAGCACCTTCCTGACCGTCCCGGCTTGTAATGCCAACGGTTCGGATCGTTCGATCAGCAACGTGCGTGACGACTACGAGAAGGAAGTCTCGAAGGCCTTCGAAGCGGGCTTCAAGTCAACCCTGCTCGACGGTTCGCTCGCGATCAACGGTGCGGTCTATCAGACCAAGATCGATGATCTGCAGTTCTTCAACTTCTTCGCCGGTCCCTTCGGTCTGTTGCGCGTCGTGACCAATGCCGAAGAGGCCGAGGTCAAGGGTATCGAGCTCGATGCTCGCTGGCGCCTGACGGACGTCATCACGGTGTTCGCGGGTTACGGCACGGCCGATAGCGAGATCAAGCGCTACGATGGTCGTCCGTACACCGCTGGCAACAAGATTCCGTACGCGCCGGAGTACACCGGTAATGCGGGTATCGACCTGAAGATTCCGCTCGGCGGATCCGACTGGACGATGAACGCGCGCGTCAACGGCACGTTCGTTGGTGAAACCTGGTTCAGCACGGTGCAGGGCAACCTCGTACCGAACCTGTTCACCTACTTCGGCTTCGGACAGGGTGAGTTCGCCAAGCAGAAGCGCGATGCCTTCAGCACCGTCGATGCCCGCGTGGGCGTGTCGAACGGTACTTGGGGCGTGACCGCTTGGGGTCGCAACATCACCGACGAGAGCTATCTCGCCGAAGTCATTCCGGCGCCGGAGTTCGGTGGTTCGTTCATCCACGATGCACCGGGTTCGTCCTGGGGCGTGGACTTCAGCTATTCGTTCCGCTGATCGTTCGCGTTTGAGTTGAAACAGGGCCGGGCGGCGCAAGCTGCCCGGCCTTTTTTATTGCGCACTCAGCGTGGTGTGCTCGCAGGCCGAAGCCCAGAGCTCAGTCGAGGAGTACAATCTCGCGGGTGAAACGCACGGAAATCGAGTTCCCGCCCAAGCACGCTGCGCTGCGCGACGATGTGCACATGTTGGGTTCGTTGGTCGGCGAGGTGTTGCGCGAGCAGGGCGGTATCGAGTTGTTCGAACTCGTCGAGCGTGATCGAACCTTGGCGATCGCGCGACGTAACGGCGATACAGCAGCCGCTTCCGAACTGGAGTCGCGCGTCACCAATCGCACCCCGGCTATCGCCCGTGATCTTGAGCGTGCATTCTCCAGTTGGTTCCAGTCGGTCAACCTCGCCGAACAGGTGCATCGTATCCGCAGGCGGCGGGCGTATTTCCAGGACGACGCCGAGCGCCCACAGCCGGGCGGCATCGGTGACGCCATCGCCAAGCTCAAGGATCGTGGTCTAGCGCGTGAGCAGGTGATCGAGCTGCTCGCGGGTATGCAGATCCAACCGATCTTCATGTCGCATCCGACCGAGTCGACGCGACGAACCATCCTGCGAAAACAGCAGCGTCTGGCGACTTTGCTATACGATCGTTTGAATCCAACGCTCGCACCGAACGAGCAGCGTGCATCGCTCGGTAGAATTCGGACCGAGATCACGACAGCCTGGCAGACCGAAGATCACCCTCGGCAGCGACTCACCGTCGCCGACGAGCGTGAACATGTGCTGTTCTTTTTGGCCGAAATTCTCTATCGCGTGGTACCTGGGTTTTACGAGGAGATCGCCGAGGCCTTGACCCGAAACTTTGGCGTGGAGACCGAGGCGATCACCTTGCCGACGATGCTGCGCTTTGGCAGTTGGGTAGGCGGCGACATGGACGGTAACCCCGATGTACACGCCAAAACTTTGCGCGAGACGCTGGTGCGCCAGCAGAAGGCGATCGTCAACGCGTACTTTCTGGAGATGCAGTCGCTCGGACAGTTGCTGTCACAGAGTGGCGGACGCGTCAGCATTTCGGCCGCGTTGCAGAAGCGGATCGATGAATACATCACCTTGATTCCCTCGGCCAGATCGAGTGCCCCGGCGCGCCACGATCGCATGCCGTATCGCGTCTTCTGTGCCCAGGTCGCCGAGCGCTTGCGAGCCACCTACGACGGCGTCTCCGGCGCCTATGAGTCGGTGCAACAGTTCCAACGCGATGTAGAACTGATCGCCGACAGCCTTGCGCACAATCGTGGTCGGCATGCCGGTCTCTTTGCGGTACATCGCCTGCAGCGTCGTATCGCCACCTTCGGATTCCACTTGGCGACACTCGATATTCGTCAACACACTCGGGTGCATCATCGTGTGATCGCGCAGGCACTCGATGATCCAGAGTGGGTCGGGCTCGACTCGCACAGCCGGCATTCCCGTCTCGTCGACATGGTCTCGCGAGATGCCAGCCCGCGCTGTGAGATGGACCCGGTCGGTAAACGAACATTGGCCGTTTTCGAGGCGATGTTGCAATGCCGACGTCGCTTCGGACCGGATTCAATCGGTGCCTACATCGTCAACGGCGTACAAGGTCCAGACGACATCGTCGCTCCCTTGTTGCTGGCCCAGTGGGCGGAGGCTTTCGACAAGAGATCCAATGCCCTCGCGATCGATATCGCGCCGATGTTCGATTCGATGGAAGCGCTCGAGGGTGCCGGCGTCGCGCTAGAAGCTGCGCTCGCCGACCCCGTCTATCGCAAGCACCTCGATGGTCGGCATCGTCGACAGATGGTATTCGTAGGCTATTCCGAGAGTGGTAAGCAGGCCGGTGTCTGTGCGTCGCGTGTTGCGGCCTATCGCGCGCAAGATGCGATCGAGGCGGTGCTGACCCGGGCCGGTGAGCGATCGATACTCGTGCATGCACGCGGAGGTAGCATCGCCCGCGGCGGTGGTCGCATCGATACGATGGTGACCTCGATGCCGCCCCGTACGATCAAAGGCGGGCTGAGGCTCACCGAGCAAGGCGAGGGCATCACGCAAAACTATGGGCTCAGCCCGATTGCCCTGCGAACGCTGGAGCGTGCATTCGGCGCCTTAGCGATGGCATCGGCTACGTCGCTTGAGCCGCAGGTGCAATCCATCGAGCGACGTGGCCTCGCCATCGCGACGAGGCTTGCCGAGGTGAGTGGGCGACTCTACAAAAACTTCTTCGCTGACACGCCGGTGATGGATGCATGGTTTCGCGACGTCACGCCGATCGACGTGATCGAGCGCATGCAGATTGGTGCGCGACCGATCAGCCGTGAGGGATTTGAAGGACTAGCCGGTTTACGTGCGGTGCCTTGGGTCTTTGCGTGGACGCAGAATCGGATGATGCTGCCGGGGTGGCTCGGTGCTGGTCTCGGGTTGAAGACGATCATCGACGACTTTGGCTTGGCGGAGGTTCAGACGAGCTATCGTGCCTGGCCTTTCATGGGCCGCTTGCTCGATGACATCGAGGTCATGTTGGCGCGTAGCGATCTCGAGATTGCGCGTCACTACTTGAGCCTGCATCCTGCATCACCGGATTTTTTCGAGCAGGTTCTCGAAGAGCGAAAATTAGCGGTCGCTGCGATTCTCGCGATCAAAGATCAGCAAGATCTGCTCGATGCAGACCGGACGGCGCAGCGCGGGCTGCAGCTGCGCAACCCGTATGTCGATCCGATGAACTTGATGCAGGTTGATTTGTTGCGCCGATGGCGCCAGAGTGGTCGGGAGGATCAAGATTTGTTCGAGGCGCTGCTCGCGAGTGTGAGCGGTATCGCCCTCGGACTACAAAGCACAGGGTGAGTGCCGTATGACGAAGTTGACCATTCCTGTTTTCGCCGTCAGCGCCGTGTGGGCGACCTGGGCTCCGGTCGCGACGCCGTCGCAGCCTCAGTTCGACATCGAGTGGGTGCGTGCATCGCAGGGTCGCAACGTCGTTCAGGTTCCGAACGATGCGAGCGGCTCGCGTTTTTCGCTCGACGCACTCACAGGCTCCGGTCCCGTCGACACGCCTCGCGTTCAAGTCAGTTGGCGTAGCGGCGAGAAGCAGGAGTGGCGATTGCTGGCCGCTCCTTTGTCGCTCTCTGGAAGTAGTGTGAGTGCGAGGTCGATCGACTTTCAGGGGCAACGATTCGCGGCAGGTCCTGTGTCTGCGCGCTACGAGTTCAACTCCTGGCGGGCGACGTGGCGCTATCGCTGGATCGATCGGAACGATCTTGTCGTCAAGATCGGTGCGACCGCGAAGATTCGTGATGCGAGCGTCCGTTTGAAATCAGGCGCTCTCGAAGCGAGCAAGAGCAACACGGGATTCGTGCCGTTGGTGCATGTCGCCGTGGAGCGGCCCTTGGCAGCACAGTGGCGTCTGGAGGCGGATGTTGATGCGCTCGCCGGCGGCCCTGGCTACGCCATCGATGCCGGAGTGCGTCTCGCGCGAGATCTGTCAGCCGACTGGAGTGTGCACGCCGGCGCCCGCTACCTCGATGGTGGTGCGGATAACGACGAGGTCTATGCGTTCGCCGATTTCACCAGCGTCACGCTCGGGGTGACTTGGCGCCCTCGCTGAGCTCGTCACGGGCGGGTAGCGGATCTTCTTCCAAGGCCGCCCGGGCCGATTCGTCCATGTCGTCGAACTGACCGCGATTGACGGCCCAGAAAAACGCCCAGATGGCTGCCGCCACCAACGCGATGGATAGCGGAATCAAAAGGTAAATGCTCTGCAACATCAGCTAGCTCCGACAGCGGGCGGCGATGCGCGCATAATCCGGCGCGCATTGAAGACCACCAGTAACGACGATAAGGACATGCCGAGAGCCGCCACCCACGGCGGCATCAGGCCGATGGCGGCGAGCGGCAGTGCGGTCATGTTGTAGATCACGGCCCAGCGCAGATTTTGTCGCACGATCACGAGAGTGCGAACGGCGACATCACGCGCGAGCGGTAGAGAGGCGAGCGACTCGCGCAGCAACAGCAGATCTCCGGCCGCATGGGCGATGCTGGAGCCGCGACCCATCGCCATCGAGACATCGGCCGCGGCAAGCACCGGACCGTCGTTGATGCCATCACCGATCATGAGCACCCGGCGACCTTCGCTTTGCAGTCTTTGTAAGGTGGCGAGTTTGTCCTCGGGACGCAATTCCGAGCTGACGTTATCGATACCCAATTCGGTAGCCGCCTCGGCGACGGCCGCTCGACGATCGCCGCTGGCAAGATGGAGCACGAGGCCACGCGACTGCAACGCTTGCACTGCGGAAGTTGCATCGTTACGCAAGGCGTCCGCGACGTGAAATCGCGCGCGGCGCCCTGAGGAATCGGCGAGCACGATGCGCGAGTCATCGCCTTCAGCATCTGCGAGTACGAAGGCGGGTTTGCCGATACGCCACAGAGTGCCATCGACATGCCCTTCGATTCCGAGGCCCGCGACATCGTGCGCATCGCTCGAGGTGACGGTGGCGTCCGCATATTCTTTGAAGGCCAGCGCGAGTGGATGCTGTGAATTCGACTCCAGTGCCGCCGCGATCGAACGCGCGTGCGCGGGATCGAGATCGCTCGTCGTTTCGGTCGAAATCAGACGCGGACGACCCTCCGTCAGGGTCCCCGTCTTGTCGAGCATGACCGTATCGACACTCGCGAGGCCCTCGATAGCATCGGGCCGCATGACGAGCACCCCGAGTTTGGCCAGACGCGAGCTTGCTGCCGCCAATGCGACCGGCGTTGCGATCGAGAGTGCACACGGGCAGGTGGCAACGAGCACGGCAAGAACGGCGGGGAAGGCGCGAGCCGGATCAATCACATACCAAGCGAGTCCGACCAAGGTCGTCAGCAGCAGGATACGTACGATGAACCACGAGGCCATACGCTCTGCCGCCAGACCCAAACGTGGACGCTCGCTTTGCGCGCGTTCGAGTAATCGCACGAGGCCGTGCAAGGTCGACTCCGCCGGTAGGTGGGTCACTTCCAGCGTGATCGCCGCGCCGGCATTGATCGAACCGCCGAGTAGAGGTTCGCCTTGGGCACGCCGATTGGGCAGCGACTCTCCCGTGACGAGTGACTCATCAACGAGTGCGGCGCTACTCAATACTTTGCCGTCGACCGGAATGATCTGACCCGTCCCGACTCGGATCTGATCGCCGCGGCGCAGCTCAGCGAGAGCGACTTTCGTCACGGCACCCGAGTCGACATCAACTTTATGGGCGGTGGCCGGGAGGGCGCGAGCGAGTGCGTCGGTAACGTTGGCGGTTTGATGTCGACCGCGCATCTCGACGTAGCGGCCCAGTAGCAAAAACAGAATGAACATGGTGACGGAATCGAAGTACACCTCACCGGTACCAGTGACGGTGTTGTACACGCTGGCAAGATACGCCAATACGAGTGCAATCGAGACGGTCACATCCATGCCGAGCACGCGTCGACGAAGATCATTGACGGCGCCTCGCAGAATCGGCGCACCCGAATAAAAGAGCACCGGCGTGGCGACGACGAGACAGGTCCAGCGCAGCGCATTGGAGAGCTCGCTGTCGATGCCTTCGAAAGCACCGGCATACAAGCCGCCCGCATACATCATGACTTGCATCGATCCAATCGCCGCGAGTCCGATGCGTTTGAGTGCGGTGCGACGTTCGAGCTTTTGAGCCTGCGCGGCTGCGTCACCGACGAGAGGCACCGGTCTGAATCCGATTTTGGCAACGCTGCCCAAGATCGCGCCGAGATTGACGATGTCGGGGTCCCAGCTCACCGAGACTCGACTGTTCACCACGTTTACATCGGCTCGCTTGACGCCCGGTAGGGCACCGAGCGTATTTTTGATGGAACGCGCGCAGTTGGCGCAGTGAATCCCCTCGGCGTTGAAGACCGCGTGGCCTTCGCCGTCGGCTTCGCTCGCCCAGTGTCCGTCGAGCGACAGTGGGGCGCTAGCCGCCATCGTTCGACCCGAGAATGACGCTGCTAGCCGCTGATTCGACTCGACCGCGCAAGCGCCAGTCTGCCGTTGCAACTTCAACGAGCCAGGCGCCCGATGGCAAGGAATCGATATCGGCCCGATAACGATCGCTGCCGTCGACCCGCATGAGTTCCAGCGTTTGATCGAGCGAGGGGAGGGTTGCGTGTGTCATACGTAACCTCAAGACCTCCGGAGCAGGCACGCCGGATGTCGAGGCGTACTTGGCCGAGACGACCGCGGACTTTCGTTGCGACAACCACTCGAGCTGTACCGTGATGCCCGCGTCGATAGCGCGCTGTGCTCGAGCAAAGTCGGCATCGAGAGCGGCACCTTCCGAAACATACTGTGGTGGCAACTCGGGTTCCGAACCCGACATCGCCAGATAGAGCGTGTAGAAGCTCGCAAGTACGGCAGCGGCTGGAATACCGATCATGGCCCAGAAAATCGGATGGTGACGCGTGGCTGACATACTCATTTCCCTTAATTCCATGACGTCCTAGCGACGCGGCGCGAAGAAGCGTGATTCTGCCGAAGCCCGCAAGCTGGAGTCATCCTCGGCGCGTACCTCGAAGCGTACTTCGGAAACGCCGGCTTCATCGTGCTCGTGCTCCTCGTGGTGCTCACTCGCTTCGGTCGAATCGTCCCAGGCATTCTTTCTCACGCGAACTGCAGCGTTGAAGACTTCGCCCGCCGGGACGGTGAATATCGGCATCGCCGGGTCAAGACGATAAACGTTGGATTCGCCTTGCTCGCTCGCGACACTGACGACGAAGCGACGGGGGACGCTGTCCTTGTTCATGAGCTTCAGCAGATAGACGTTCTCGATTTCGCCGGTCTCGAGTGTTCGATAAAGGGTATTACGATCATGTAGCACATCGAGACCGATGGGCTGGCGCATCATGAGGGCGACTACGAAACCGATGCACAGAGCGAGCAATAGAACGCCGTACACGATGATGCGGGGTCGCAGTACGTGTGTCTGCTTATGATCCAGCGCATTCTGGGTGTCGTAGCGGACGAGGCCGTGCGCGTAGCCCATCTTGTCCATCACGCTATCGCAGGCATCAATGCAAGCAGCGCAGGCGATGCATTCGTATTGAAGTCCATTGCGGATATCGATGCCGGTGGGACAGACCTGCACGCACATCGTGCAATCGGTGCAGTCACCGAGACCAGCGGCACGCGGATCGGCTCCCTTGCGCCGGCCACCGCGCGGCTCACCGCGCGCTGCGTCGTAGGTGATGATCAGCGTGTCACGATCGAACATGGCACTCTGGAAGCGTGCATAGGGGCACATGTATTTACAGACCTGCTCACGCAGGAAACCGGCGTTGCCGTAGGTGGCAAAGCCGTAGAACAAAACCCAGAACGTCTCCCACGATCCGAGCGACAGCGTCAGCACTTTTTCGGCCAGGACATCAACGGGCGTAAAAAAGCCGACGAACGTGAAACCCGTCCAGAGCGAGAAGACGATCCAGAGCGTCTGCTTGGCTGCTTTGCGCATCAGCTTGTTGGAAGACCAAGGTGCGGCGTCGAGCTTCATCCGCTTCGCTCGGTCACCCTCCGTGATGCGCTCCATCCAAATAAACACTTCGGTCCACACCGTCTGCGGACAGGCATAGCCGCACCAAAGGCGACCGCCCACTGCCGTGAAGAAAAAGAGGCTTAACGCGGCGATGACAAGTAGCCAGGCGAGGAAGATGAAATCCTGCGGCCACAGCGTGAGCCCGAGCAGGTGAAATTTACGCGCGGGAAGATCGAACAAGATGGCTTGTCGATCGTCCCAGCGTAGCCACGGCAGACCGTAGAAAAGACCGAGTAATACCCAGACGGCGGTCGTGCGTAGCGTCGTGAAACGACCTTTGACTTCGCGCGGATAAACTTTTTGGTGCGCTTGGTAGTAGGACTCGTCGGCGGGTGGCTGTTCGACTCGGCTCATGATCTACGGGAAGGCGGTGGCGTGCAGAGCAGACTTGCGGTCAAGCCGGCAGAGACGGCGCTGACAAGCCAAAAAAAGAAGAAACCCAAACTGTACAGGGCAGTGCGACCCGGTAAGGCGTCGGTCGGTCGCAACACCGCCACGATCGGCGCTGGATCGACGAAGGCGAAAAAAACGAGTGTCGCAACGCTGGCCGAGAGGAACGAACACCAAGCGACGGTGAAGGCGAGTCGGCCACGTGGGCCGAGCTCGCCTGCTTCAGTGCCATCGTCCGTATCAGGGTTCGACTTGTGCGACACGCGTGGCTCCCATGCTGATCACATAGGCGGCGAGCAGTCGGATACGGGTATCGCCCAGGTGTTCCTGAGCTGGCATCACGTTCTGGCGTCCATTCGCAATGGTGTAGCGGATCGCTTCCATCGAGCCACCGTGCAACCAGATGTTGTCAGTCAAATTGGGAGCGCCGACCGCCGTCATGCCTTTGGCATCGGCGCCGTGACAGGCGGCACAGAAATTGGCGAAGTGCTGTTGACCCGCAAGAACATCTCCCTTGGGGGCTTTGCGACCCGAGAGCGACATGACATAGGCCGCTGCATCGTCGAGTCCTTTATCGCCGAGCACTTCGGCCCACGGCGCCATCACACCCATACGTCCGTAGGCGATCGATGTCTGGATGAGCGCCGGCTCTCCACCCCACAACCAATCGCCATCAGTCAGGTTCGGAAACCCCGATCCACCGCGACCGTCGGAGCCGTGACAAGCGGCGCAATTATTGGCGAAGAGGTTGCGACCAATCGCGACGGCTTGCTCGTCATCGGCGAGATCATCCGGTTCTTGATCGGCAAACTTGGCAAGAATGACCTGAGCTTGCTTCTCTTGCTCTGCCTGTAACTGCTCCCATTGCTTGATCTGTGTCCAACCCAACGCGCCTTTGGAGTTTCCGAGCGTGGGGTAGAGCACGGCGTAAGCCACGGCAAAGAGGACCGACAGCACGAACAGCCACAACCACCAACGGGGTAGCGGGTTGTTGTACTCGCGCAGATCCCCATCCCATACGTGCCCCGTGGTGTCCTCGGTGCGCTGTGATTCACCGCGCCGCTTACGCATCCAGACCAGCAACCAGACGGCTGCTACGGTATTGAGAACGGTGAGTGCAACGACGAAGAGGTTAATTCCGGACGTCAGCATGATTCATCTTCCTCGAGCGGCAGGTTGGCCGCTTCATCGAACTGCTCACGTCGACGCTGGCTGTAAGCCCACAGGCAGACGGCGACGAAAGCCAGCATGGCCAAGAGGGTGGTGACACCGCGAAGGATGCCGACCGCTTCGGGTGACAGGCTCATTTCCACTCCTTAGAGGCGGTTCCGAGACCCTGTAGGTAAGCGATCAAGGCATCCATTTCGGTTTTACCCTCGACATCGGCGCTCGCTGCCGCGATTTCCGCGTCTGAATACGGATGACCGAGAGCACGTAGCGCTGCCAATTTCTTTGGTGTGACGCTCGCGTCGATTTTCGCATCCGCCAGCCAAGGGAAGCCGGGCATGTTGGATTCCGGTACGAGATCGCGCGGGTTCATCAAATGCAGGCGTTGCCATTCGTCGCTGTACTTGCCGCCGACACGGGCGAGATCCGGTCCTGTTCGCTTGGAGCCGAACTGGAACGGACGGTCGTAGACCGACTCACCTGCAAGCGAGTAGTGACCATAGCGCTCAACCTCGCCGCGCAAGGGACGAATCATCTGCGAGTGGCACACGTAGCAGCCCTCCCGGATGTAGATATCGCGACCCTCGAGCTGCAGGGCAGGGTACGGTTTGATACCGGGTGCCGGGTTGGTGATCTCCGCAGTCATGGTCAGCGGGACGATCTCGACGAGACCGCCGATGCTGATCACGATGGCGACCAGAATGCCAAGCAGACCCACGTTTTTTTCAATGACATCATGTTTCATGGCGTTGCTCCCTGGTGCTCAGGCGTGAGCCGGTTCGGGATTCGGGATGGCGACGGGTGTGACCTTGCCTTGCCCGATCGTCTTGGCGACGTTGTAGACCATGAGGAACATGCCAAACAGCACCAGCAAGCCACCTAACAAGCGAATGCCGTAGTACGGGTAAGTCGCGTTGAGTGCTTCGACGAAAGTGTAGGTCAACGTGCCGTCCGGATTCGTCGCACGCCACATGAGGCCTTGCATCACGCCGGCAATCCACATCGATACGGTGTAGAGCACGATGCCGATGGTGGTTGTCCAAAAGTGCACGTCGATCAGTTTGGTGCTCCACATCTGAGTCTGGCCGAAGAGCCGCGGAATCAGCATGTAGAGCGAGCCCACCGAGACCATCGCGACCCAACCAAGCGCACCCGAATGCACGTGGCCGATGGTCCAATCGGTGTAGTGCGAGAGGGCATTGATCGTTTTGATCGACATCATGGGACCTTCGAAGGTCGACATGCCGTAGAACGACAGCGACACGATCAGGAACTTCAAGATGGGATCGGTGCGCAACTTATGCCAGGCGCCTGATAACGTCATGATGCCGTTGATCATGCCGCCCCAAGAGGGCGCCAGTAGCATCAACGAGAACACCATGCCGATGCTCTGAGCCCAGTCGGGCAACGTGGTGTAGTGCAGATGGTGCGGACCGGCCCACATATAGATGGAGATCAGCGACCAGAAGTGCACGATCGACAGGCGGTAGGAATAGATCGGGCGGCCTGCCTGTTTCGGCACGAAGTAATACATCATGCCGAGGAATGCGGCAGTCAAGAAAAAGCCGACCGCGTTGTGTCCGTACCACCATTGCACCATGGCATCGACGACGCCGGCATAGGCCGAGTAGCTTTTGGTGAGCGTCACCGGAATGGCGGCGCTGTTGACGATATGCAGTACGGCGACCGTGATGATAAAGGCAGCGAAGAACCAGTTGGCGACGTAGATGTGCGAGACCTTGCGCTTGGCGAGTGTCCCTAAGAAAACGATCGCATAGGCGACCCACACCACGGCGATCAAGATATCGATCGGCCACTCGAGCTCTGCGTATTCTTTGCTGCTCGTCATGCCGAGCGGCAAGGTGATCGCCGCCGAGAGGATCACGAGTTGCCAGCCCCAGAACGTGAATGCCGCGAGGCCATCCGAGAAGAGTCTCGTATGACAGGTGCGCTGCACGATGTAGTAGGAGGTGGCGAAGATGGCCGAGCCGCCGAATGCGAAGATCACTGCATTCGTGTGCAGTGGTCGCAGGCGACTGAAGGTCAGCCAAGGAGTATCAAAGTTGAGTTCCGGGAACATCAACTGGGCGGCGATGATGACGCCCACGAGCATGCCGACAACGCCCCAGACGACGGTCATGATGGCGAACTGCCTCACAACCTTGTCGTTATAGGACACGGCCACAGTATTTGCGGTCATTCTGGAGAGACCCCCGAGTGTTGAACGCGGGAATTTTCTCCGGCGGTGATCCGCCCTTGAATAAGTAGATTACGCAGACGCACACGCGCCTGCGCGGAATCAGACGGTCTTATCGAGCTCGAGCACCATACGCACGAGTTGCGCGAGCGACTGCGCCCCCATCTTCTCCATGACGCGTGCGCGATGGATTTCCACCGTGCGTTGACTGACGCCAAGATCGCCCGCCATGACCTTGTTGGCCTTGCCTTGCGTGACCAGTTGCAGAACTTCCTGTTCGCGTGGCGTGAGTGAGTCGTACCGTTGTCGCAGCGTTTCACGCTGCTGCAGCAATTGACGATGCTCCGCGTCGCTCGCTAGAGCGCGCTGCACTCGATCGATCAGGTCCTGATCGCGAAAGGGTTTCTGCAGGAAGTCGAAGGCACCGTGTTGAATCGCCTCGACCGCCATCGGGATATCGCCATGACCACTGATGAAAATGACCGGGATGATCGCACCGCGTTGATTGAGTTCCGCCTGCAGCTCGATACCGCTCATGCCCGGCATGCGCACGTCGAGGACGAGACAGCCCGGTTGATCCGCATCCCACGCGGCGAGGAATTCGTGTGCAGATGCGTGGGCAACCGTCGGTAGTCCGACTGATTTCAACAGCAGCCGCAAAGAGCTGCGTACAGCATCATCGTCATCAACTACATGCACGGTGGCAGGGCGTGTCATCGGGGTGTTTCTCCGGAGTAAGGCAAGGTCAAGGTGAATTTCGCGCCGCCCGTGGCGGAGGAGTCGTAACTCAATTTACCTCGATGGGCTTCGGCAATGGTTCGACTGATGGCAAGACCAAGGCCGGTGCCGGTGGCCTTGGTGGTGCAGAACGGATCGAATATGCGGCTCACCAGATCGGCTGGAACGCCAGGACCGTTGTCTTCGATGATGAGTTGTACGGTTTGGTCGGACCATGTCGTTTGCAGGCGTATCTCACGCTGACCGCGAGGTCGCTCCGCTAACGCCTCGATCGAATTGCGCAACAAGTTCAAAGCGATCTGCTGGATCTGGATCCGATCGAGGAGGGTGATGGGCATGGTCGGGTCGAACTGCGGCACGATGCGTACCTCGTTCAACTTGGCGTCGCCGGCCACGAAGCCGATGACCTCGGCGATCGCATCGTTCAGATTAGACGGCTCCTGACGCGTCTCGCGATTCTGCACGAGTGCGCGCAAGCGTCGGATGATCTCGCCTGCACGCAGTGCCTGCTGACTAATTTGATCGAGCGCCATGCGCACATCGCCATCAGGATCGACCGTCGACAGATCCGCTTGGGCTGCCAACCGTAGCGCCGCGTTGGCGTAGTTGGCGATCGCGGCCAGCGGTTGGTTCAGTTCGTGCGCGATCCCCGCTGCCATTTCACCCATCGTGGCAAGGCGCGAGACTTGGGTCATGCGTGCCTGCGAGGCCTGCGCGGCTTCCTCGGCTTTGCGCGAGTCGGTGATGTCCTCACCCGAGGAGAAGAATCCGGTGAGATGGCCACTGGCATTGCGGATGGCAATGCAGCGCCATGCGATCAGTCGTCGATCGCCACTCGCCGAGAGCACGTCATGCTCGAAGTAGCGCTCATCGCCAATGGGATTGGCTGCGACATCCCGGAAGGCTCGCGCGACGTCCTCGTGTTGATCGGTGGGAACGGCCAGTTCTAACCAATCACGGCCGAGCAGATCCATTTCGCGTCGACCGAGCGATTCACAGCCGCGACGGTTGATCAATTGCACCCGTCGATCCGGTGAGAGCGCCAACAGGATGACCTGCGCCATCTCGAGATACATGTTGGCGCGATCTCGTTCGCGTCGAATGGCGGACATGGCCTCGCGACGCAGCGTGATGTCGTGTAGCAGGCCGACGAAACGGGGCGGGTTAGCACCGTGGATCTGACCTACCGATAGGAACACGGGAAATACCGAGCCATCTTTTCGTCGTGCATCGACTTCGCGACCGATACCGATGATGTGCGGAACACCGGTAGAGAGGTATCGACCCATGTAGTGATCGTGCGATTCCGAGTCGGTCCGAGTCATCAAAATACTGACGTTGCGTCCAACCACTTCATCCGCCTGGTATCCGAACAGGCGCTCGCCAGAGCGATTGAAACTTTCGATGATGCCGCGGGAGTCGATGATGATCACAGCATCGACCGTGGCATCGAGTAGCGCCTGCATCTCGGGCGGGCGCGGCGGGGTGACCTCGGGAGTGGGGCTCATAGATACGATAATTCTGACGAACTCCGGTGCGTTGCGCGATACGCCTAGGTATTAATCGCAATGGCTGCTCTGGCGGTGAAATGTGATCGTTGTCAACCATCCATCAGGAGGATGATATGGCGAGTCCGGATGCCATCGAACAGCGTCTGTTGCGGCGACGCAGCGAGTTGAGTCAAAGAGCCGAGCAAGTTAGCGCGGATCTGCGACACGAGCGCGATCCTCTGGTAGCTGATTTCGCCGATCAAGCCATTCAGCGTAGCAACGATGAGGTGCTGCGCGAGATCGGTGATTCGGCCAAAGATGAACTACGCCAAATCGACGTCGCACTGCGGCGCTTGGCCGCAGGTCAGTATTTTATCTGCGCAAGCTGTGGCGGTGAGATCGAGCAGGCGCGTCTGACCGCCTTGCCGGCTACCACGCTCTGTGCGACGTGTGCGCAGCGGAGCCGCTGACTGCAGTGAACGCCCTCGGTTCCATTTTGGTTCTGGCCGATCGCTCGAGTGAGGCCCAAGCCGCCGTGCGTAAGGCGTCGGTGATGGCTCGACATTTCAAGGCGAGAATCGAACTGTTCGCCTGTGATACGGATCACGC